>Ga0105055_10004311_pt1 | contig 20923 bp, 19 predicted proteins | sample BON03_FD_78090 | JGI IMG/M metagenome (GOLD analysis project Ga0105055, IMG submission 78090) | Freshwater microbial communities from Lake Bonney liftoff mats and glacier meltwater in Antarctica - BON-03 | ecosystem: Environmental > Aquatic > Freshwater > Ice > Glacier meltwater | place: Lake...
CCATCCCTGCTGTTGCTGCTGCTTCTGTGTTGCATTCTGCTGCTGTTGGTGGATCTGTCGCAGGTGATGTGGGGGCCCTCTAGACATTTGGGGAGCTTCACAGCTGCGAACTGGGTGTCTTTCGATTTTAATGTTTCTTACTGCTCTTGCTGAGGTTACTCCTTAATAAACACTCTTAAGTTAAGAAAAATCTCCTCGGCGCGCAAACAACGAACCATGCAGGGGGGGCGAAGTGCAGTGCGACAGAACTGAGAGATCATTTTCCGGCTACGTCGTCGCTGCGGCTGATTGGAGAACAACTGCACACCGAAAACAACGATTCCGCCCCCGTTCCATGCAGACGGCTTAGTAAGCATACAAACAACGGACGGCCAAAGATCCAACAGATCCAATTCAGCAATGCAGCGCGCACGCACAGTCGAATTGAGCAGAAGGTTGGATGAGGAGGCCAATGATGGGAGGCAGCACCAGCCCGGGAGGGCTGCCACAACGAACACGACAGCAATGGTCGCTGGCAATGCAGGCGCGTTGATCAATGCAGCCAAATCCAGTTTGACGCTGAGGGCCTGCAATGGCCCGTGGGAGCTGTGCACCGCAGTTATTTTTAACGACGCAGTGGCAGGCACTACCTTCCTGTGTGTCACACTATTTCAATTCTCGTTCTGTGCTTTGTTGTTTGGCCAATGGACAAGATCAGCAACGTCAACGCATACACACTGGAGCAGGTGCATGAAGTAAGGCATGCAGATTACACAACCAGCTGCGGGCTCGGGTTCGCCGGCAAGCACTGTGAGGAGGTGATAACCTGCAAGGAGCTCGACTACTGCAGCGGCCACAGAATTTGTCAACGCGGCGGCTACTGCATCTGCGACACGGGCTGGGAGGGTGCCACGTGCTCCCAGTCGTACTGCCCAAGCAGGTGCACGGGGCATGGTGCGTGTGCCGCTACTGGTGGTTGCGTGTGCGATGCTGGTTTTACCGGCATCATTTGCGATAAAGTAATTTGTCTGGGAGATGGCAACAGCACCGGGCACGGTGCCTGCCTGGATGGCGGTGTCTGTGCCTGTAAGAAAGGCTACCTCGGCTCCGCCTGCAACGTCATTGATGCGGTCCGAAAGTGCTCCAATCACGGTAAGCCAACATTAGTGTCTGCACTTTTGAGGGACAGCCAACGCCGCTGTGTGCCACTCGAAGTTGGAATTTCTATTTCCAATCGGATTTCGCCGACAACAATAAGGCAGGGGAGGAGGGAAAAAGAGGAGAGAAAAGAGGTGCACGGACCAACACAGAATTCTGTGGACACTTTGACTTTGATGTCTCAAGAGATGTCATTTGAGGAAAATCCGCAAAAAAACGTCTTTTTTGAAATCAGACCACTATATAATCTTGTTGTTTGACGAGCCTTTCCACGGAAGGGCCTGAAAATCGTCGATTTTCCCATGTCCGACATCCGAATTAGAAAAAGATGTCCGTTCTGGAAAAAGAAATACGATTTGGAAAAAGTTGGGGGAAAACGTCTTATAGTTTTTCCAAGTTTTCCCCTTTCCACGGAAACCCCCGGAGACCGTCGTTTTTTTTTTTTAAGTCAAGGCGACCCTCTGTTTATGCAAATAGAATGGAGTGGAGTCCAAATGGTCCTAGGCAAATGCCTTGAACATCCGTCTATACATATCAGTGGCACGGAGGCAACCCGTGAAATGCACCATGTTGAGAGACAGTGTGCGTGTGCGCGCGCGCGCGTGCGTGTGTGTGTATTGGATACACTACGCTATATACTACATACACTACACTAGATATGATGAAGATACACCACCTTATGATAGGTGCATTATTTTGTTTAGCGTTATGCGAGTCTCCTGAATACCCCGCCGCAGAATATTCTGCAGTCTCAGGTTGGGATCTGCCCGAATGGCGCGCGGCAGCTTCGGCGCGCCCCTCCGCCGCACGTTCACTTCTCAACTTCTGTGTAGACTGTTTTCCTTCATTTTGACGTGATTTATTTGCCCAGGCTTTCCCGACGCGAATGAAAACTGTATATTGTGACCAGTGGTTCACCGGGCCAGGCTGCATTCTGGCGCTGTGCATGAACAATTGCTCGGATCATGGCGCATGTGATTCTCGTTCTGGTATTTGCTGGTGTGACCCAGGGTGGACTGCTGGAGATCGCTCCAGGCAGCTCTGTCATAATAATTGTACGGCCCGCGGTACTTGTTTTGAAGGATTGTGTTTATGTCAGGATGAGTACAGCGGAGACGACTACAGTGTTTGCCCATGCCTGAATGGATGCTCTGGACACGGCGCGTGCTACAATGGCACGTGCGCTTGCGATACTCTCTATGTCGGGGAAGATTGCTCAACATACAAAGGCAAGATTGCCTGCCCCAGCAATTGCACTGGGCGCGGTACCTGCCTATGTGCTTGTGACCTGGGCTTCTCTGGCTTAGATTGCTCGATGTTGCACTGCCTCAACAACTGCTCCTTGCACGGCGCGTGCACGTCCAATGGAACCTGTGCCTGCGGCCCCACGTTTCATGGCTCGGACTGTTCGCTACCGGATTTGACATGTGGCATGGGATTCCACAGCAATTGCACCTGTATGGACTCAGCAGTCAATCACTGGTGGTCAGGTAGTGACAGGATCCCAGATATGTGGGCGTGGGAGCAGCCATCAAAACATCTGGTGAGACGCGATGTGAAATTGGTGGGGGATACTCTCCTAGGGCATTGTGACATCGACTTTTACGGCGTTCCTACTATGGTGAAAAGCCAAGCTGTCATGTCCTTTGCCCAAGCAGAGCGCATGATGCAGTCAAACGGCATCCCGGAGCATTTTGTAATACATAATGGGTTTCCCATGTGCGAGATAACATGGAGTGTGTCTGTGCCTCAGCAGCCTCACGTAATCATGGGACCATGCAACTATGATTGGCCCGGGCCTCACGAGGCCATGTGCCCGAATCCTTATCCCTTGCCACAGGATAGCCCTATTGGATATGCTTTGAATGGTGTTCCCATTTGGGGTGCTGTGCTTTCTGATGGCTCAAATGCAGTGGAGGGCCCCGAGCCTGTGCCGTGCTACGGACACGAATCTCGCACTGGAATGTGGCACTATCACCACCCTATTCTTGGATGCAATAATGCCGCCAATCAAGAGACGTTGTTTGGGTATGCAGCGGACGGATTTCCCATCTACGGGCCCTTTAGCGGTTCAAAGGCAGACGTGGACGACATAATTGACAAGTGCAATGGTCAGGCCGGCTCTTACAGATACCACATGCGCACATTGGTGCAGGTTGATGAGCGCATGCCGTATCAAGACGATAGCACAGACCCCAGAAATCCTATGGCCACGGCTGTACATAACAATTGGAATTATGTGCTCGGGTGCTTTTCCGGCAAACCTTCGTCGTCGCTGGGCCTGCACCAAGTGACCGTTCCACTTACTGCCGCATCTGATGATTGGATGGCTACACAGGATAATTCGGCAATTTCGACAGACTCGCTTGCCAACCAGTTGGGTCTTACAGATCGCATGGGTCTTTGCATGTGTGATGCGGGGTGGATGGGTTCAGGCTGTCAGGCGAGAGGCTGCTTGAACAACTGCTCTAGCAACGGCGTGTGCGAAGCCAATGAGACGTCGGCTCACTGTTCGTGCGACAACATGTTTGAGGGTGACGACTGCTCGAAACGCACCAACACTACGTGTAGTATTGGATGCAGCGGTCACGGCACCTGCCTGTGGGAAAACGATCGCAACGCCACGTGCCTCTCTGACCTGGCGTGGGGAGGCAGCAATTGTCAAAAAATAGCGGGCCCTCCTTGCCCCTGCAATTGTTCAGGCCACAGCAGTTGCTTCAACGAAACTTGCATCTGCGACCATATGTACGGTGGAAAAAGCTGCGAACGTCCCTCGGCATATGCTCTCAATCTCAATTCAACTGTGTGCTGGCAATGGATCAACAACATCTTTACAAATAACAGCTGTGCGGGTCAAGGTACTTGCTTCAATGGCACCTGTGTATGCGACACAGGGTGGACGGGAGTCAACTGCACCACTTCCTTCATATCCGACTCACTCTACATTAACTGCCCCAGCAACTGCTCGTTTCATGGCGCATGCTCGCGTGTCTTTGATGCGGTGCATCTGATTTACAATGGCACATGCCTGTGCGACGTGGGCTACGATGGCCCCAACTGCTCTGTGGACTGGGGTGCTTACCAATGTGAAGGCAATTGCTCAACACACGGTGCTTTCATCAACAAAACGTGCATCTTTGACTCGGAATGGGACGGCTATGACTGTAACACTAGATGGGTCTCGCCTTATCGCCTGTGCCCCGTGAATTGCTCCAATCATGGGTCGTGCTTCAACATCACGTGTACCTGTGACCTGGGCTGGTATGGCGTTGATTGCTCTCGGTCCGATCCCTGTCCCGGCGATTGCAGTGGTCATGGAGTGTGTGGGCTTGGTAATTGCACGTGCGATTCCGAGTGGGCTGGTGCAGATTGTAGCCACAGGTCTGAATGCCCTGGATTTGTGCCACAGCTTACCGTCAACTGCTCGGGTCATGGCTCGTGCATGGGTGGGACTTGTTTGTGTGATCTCCAGGTGATATACGTATACATGTATGTACGTGTACATGCATACAACTAATATACATGCATGTGTACATTTACTAACTACTTGATCTATTTTCCTTCGCTTTGTTTACACGTTAATATGTATGAATACATATATGTGTACGTATATTACAGTGGAGGGGATACGATTGCAGCGTTTCGGGGTGCGTCAATTCTTGCAACAACAATGGCATCTACCTCAACGGCACTTGTCATTGTATTGTCAGCTTCATATGAGAGGATTGCAGCCTGGGGCCTTACAAAGGCGAGTGTCCGGGTCAGTGCTCGGGCCATGGTGCTTGTTCTACAGTGGAGAGTGAAATCTTACCATATAGCACCGCAGATATATACGGCAACGGCATGTTATCAGAAAACGTCGCGTGCGTTTGTGACGAAGGATGGGGCAGCTCCGACTGCACTGCCCGCGTGTGCCCCAATGACTGCTCTGGCAATGGTGCGTGTGCTCAGAATGGCAGTTGCTTCTGCTATCAGAATTGGGGAGGCGACGATTGTTCAGAAGCATGGTGTCCCAATGCTTGCAGTAATCATGGCACATGCATGGGTGGGCACGGTTGCTTGTGTGAAGTGGGCCATGACGGCCTGGATTGTGGTGTTTCGTCGTGCCCAAACAACTGCACAGGACGAGGTGTGTGCTTAGTGACTCCTAAGGTGGAGTATGAGCAAGCGTGCCCCGCATATGACGCCGAGAATGGTTACGAGGCACGCATCAATAGGACTGCTTCCAAGTGCTTGTGCTTCTATGGCTGGGGGGGCAAGGACTGCTCGCACATCACCTGCCCTCTCAAATGTTCGTTCCCCAATGGTTACTGCCTGAATGGCAATTGTTTGTGTGACATGGGTTTGGGCTACTATGGTCGTAACTGTTCTCAACAGTTTGGTGTCGTGTCGCTGCGCACAGATAGGCAGACGTTGACGCCCTCCTATGGCATCTTCGAAGCTCGCACCACAGTCATTGTACGTGGTACAGAGTTTGTTAACTCAGACACGATGCGCTGCAAATTTGGCATTAAAATTTCGCAGGCATCAGTTGTGATGCCGAACCCTCCCGAAGTGCCATATGTCTTGTGTCCAAGCCCTGGTGAACATTCGCCAACAACGGTCTTTTTCCGGTTTTCGTTGGACGGTAGAGAGTATACTGAAGTAGATGCCCAATTTCGTTATATTTACCACGGCAACGGTATCGTGACTGGTGTTAGATGGCCTGCTGGACCAGAGCAAGGTGGTACAACTGTGACATTCTTCGGTATTAACTTTCAGTTTGCTTTAGGCGTGACGTGTAAATTCGGCGATTTTGAAATGATGGGCACTTTCAATATTCGATATATACAAGATCCAACGACAGGAGGACAGGAACTTGAAGCGCAGCTCATGTGTACTTCGCCTGCGCTCGCAGCTCTGGATCTGCCTGCAAGTGCTGGTGCGACCGTTGCGCTAGAAGTATCAATGAACATAGGTCAAAACTGGATGCGATACGATAGCACCTTGTTTTTTAAGTACTACGTCGCCACTCGAATTTCGCCGTCGTTCGGGCCGCAGCAAGACCAAAACACGGAAATCTCCTTTTATGGCTTCAACTTTTTCCATGGTGAGAACCGCAGAGACTTGTTCCCTGGATTTGCATATGAGTACACATGCGTCTTTCACCTCCCATGGTCAGGTGCGCCGGTTCAAGTCAAGTCTCTGACGTCGACATGGATCCTTCGGACTGCTCCGCCCGACAGTGCGAGCTTCGCGTGCAGGGTGCCTCCAGGTCTTGTCGGTGAAAGTGGTTACACTGGACCAGTTGAAGTCGGCCTGTCTCTGAATCCGTGCATGTATGACCCCGCTGATATAAAAAAAGAGTTTGGCTGTATCGATCCTTTGCCATTCACGACAGAGCCTGTATTGTTCTACTACGTCGAAAACACGGTAAACACTGTGTTTCGGATCTTCTGTTTCGGATCTTCCCACGGGATTCAGATGTTTCGGATCTTCCCACGGGATTCAGTCATCTTGCCATCTTGTGCAAGTGGGGCACAGTTGTTACGGAAGGTACCTACAATGAGACCGAGCAGTCTGTCATGTGTAGGTCACCCATGTGCATTGCAGCGTCGTGCTTGTTGCTGGCACAGGCGAGCTGCCTCACGTGCGTGGTACCGCTTCATTTGGAAGTGGCGCTCAATGGCCAGGATTTTACAGGTTCGCAGGTAGAGTTCAGCTACTACCAAGAACCCCGAATCCAGCGCATTTATCCCACCTTGGGGTCTATCCTGGGCGGCACCACTGTTACAGTTGAAGCTCTTGGTTTCCACGACCCTTGTATCGGCTGTGAAGAACGCCAGGATTGCGACACTTGCGGACTTTTGGTCCGGTGCAAATTTCAGGCCTTTACCCGAATCGAATACACGCAGGGTGCGTGCATCAAGACCTCTTCTGGTGCCTGTGACCGCACTAGAATTAAGTGTGTCTCGCCGAACAGCAGTATTCTGCGTGGAAACGTCGTGTCTCTGTATCCATTTTACCTGGCGATATCGGTAACTGTCAACAATCAGCAATACTTCCCCATCAATCTTGCTGCCGATAACGAGCCTTATAATGTCTACGACTTTCAGTGTACTGAAAGCCGTACCATTGGCTGTGCCTTCTTTTACAAATTCTATGAGCTCCCCATCCCTTTTAGTGTCTATCTGACAGCAATTGGTGGCAATGGTGGTGGCTTTCTGACCGTCACGGGTGCCAAATTTAAGAACGAAAACGAATTGCGCTGTCAATATGGAACAGTTTTAACTCCCCAAGCCTGCACATCAGGTGTAACTGGCGACCTGATGCAGGTGAGAACACCTGGCCAATGCGAGGGCGCTCAACTGGAGTCACCCATTTTAATTTCTCCGTCAACTGTCATCTGTGGCACCTCCAGTCTCACATCATTTGGCCTAGTGACCCAGACAAGCGTGGGCATATCATTCAACGGCGGTTTTGACGAATTTGACACGTCTTGGATCTTGGATGGGGCTTCTGTTAAAAAGGTAGATGCCGTTCAGGTGTATTGGGTGACGAAAATCGAACCATCCCTTGGCTTCATGGCAGGTGGCACGCGGGTCTCGGTCACAGGAGTCAATCTAGAAGCAATGAGCATTGGTGGTGACAACACAAATATGCAATGCCAATTCGACGGCAGAATTGTCGTGCCAGACCCTCAGCAAACCCCAGATCCTGTCGACTTTTTAGGTGGCAAGATTGAGTGTACATCCCCGCCCAGCACAGGGACGACAGGCAAAAAGAATGTCATCTTTGGTATCTGCCTCATTGGCGATGAGTGTGTCTACACAGGCATGGTGCATCAGGCTGAGACTGTGCAAGTGTTGGTGCCTGAAGCGAATCACTTTACGAAACCCATCAATTTCTTCTACTATCAGGCACCTGTGCTGACGTCTTTGACCCCGAGCCTCGGTCCACTCTCTGGTTCCACTTTCATTACTGTAAAAGGCATCGGCTTCTTTTCGAGCCCAGTCCTGGCATGCAAGTTTTCTCTTGCTTATTATTCAATTGCCTCTACGCTTGTCTCTTCGACAGAATACGTGTGCAAATCACCGCCTATGCAGGCTGGCTGGTATCATGTCGATCTCTCGCTCAATGGTCAGCAGTTTAGTGCTGGGTGCGGCACCACAGGTAGATGTCCGTTTCATGCCTACTTTGAGCCCGAGATTACGCAGGTGGTTCCGCAGGCAGGTATCAATACCGGAGAGTGGTTGGTGATTTTGACGGTTTAAAACGCCGTCATCGCCAATTACCAGCTGCGCTGCAAGTTTCAGGCTGCCTATCCCCCAGACAACGAGCGCCTCGAAATTGAAGGCTTTACGATGATCACGGAGGCACAGGTGTCGGGAAATTCTTTCACCTGCTACAGTCCCACCTCAAAATCCTCGGAGGGACTTCCTATGCTTCGTACTGTCACACCCTTGAAGCCAAAGCTTGGGCTTACGTATATATCACTCACCTGGAATGGTCAGCAGTATGGTTCTTTTGATGAAACTAAATTTACTCAAAAATTATGGTATCATAATATGGTAGAGACTGTAGCAGCAGTACCTTCAGGAGGCAAAACTACAGATGCCCAGATGATAACCATCTTTGGAAATAATTTTGTCAACACCAGGTTCCTGATGGTGAGATTTGGAGAGAATCTTGCAATGTGCGCTTTTGGCGCTCCTCTAGTGGGTTGTCCGGTCGACACAAGGTACATTTGTGATGCCATCACCTTCATCAGTGCGCAGGAAATCCACTTCAGGATGCCAACAAATGGACTGCAGCATTGGCCCCATGGTGCTCCGCCTGCAACCAAGTATCGGACTTGCCACCGGTGGCTTTCATGTCACAGTGATTGGTCGCAACATGTGGACCAATGCCGTACCTACTACTGGCAACACTTTTAAGGCACTGCATGATAATAAGGCAGAAATAGTGGCCACGAAAGCCACTGGCTGTGCCGTCAACACAGACTGTGAAAACAAATTGATTATCTTTATACCTAGGACTACTGATCCAATGGGCCCCATGCGAGTTGCACCGTCAGGGTTGCCTGTTGAAATCACCGTCAATGGCGTGGACTACACCATCATTAAACGCCTCCTCATGCTTATGGGGACTCCTTCGATTTCTGCATTTGTGCCAAATGGAGCGCACTACACTGGCAACGTCAGAGTGACTGTGTCTGGTAGCGACTTGATTGATTCTGACATCATTCGCCTCCGGCTAGGTCCTATGAGCTCATCACCACCTTGCTTGTCTGCGCTCTGCTTGCACGCAGTTTACGTTTCGGCTAGCAAAATAGTCTTCGGGACCGATCCATGTGGTGATAATTGTAACTTCAAAGCACCTTTACTTGTTCAACTCGCACTGAACGGTCTCGATTTCATGAGCACTACCAAATACTTCAGATTCCTCGAGAATACCACGCTTACAAAGATAGTGCCCAACGTGGGCTCAAGTACTGGCAGTACCCCTATTGTATTAACAGCTTCCAACATGAATGCGACAACACAGTTCAGATCTAAGTTTGGCGACCAAGAGGTGGAGGGATACATGAATGCGGGAAAATTGGTATGTGATTCTCCATCAGCTAGCAATGGGGGAAATAGGACTGTACCCGTGGCACTGGCACTGGATGGACAAACCTATTCGCCTTCTCCAGACTGCGCATTAGAACCTCAAAAGTGTTTCATGTACATGCCTCCTTTGACTGCCTCACGAGTCTACCCTACGCTAGGTCCGATCCGAAGGAAGGAGGAACAAGGGTGACTATTTTCGGTGACAATTTTTACAGAGTTCAAGGCGAGCAAGTACCCCTATGGGGCAGCGTTCACATTGCTGTCTGTTTCGTTGAATGACGGTCTTGATTTATCGGCTCTTGCGGCAGATGCATTTGCCTGGTACTCCAATCCTACTATGACTGAGATGCAGCTGCCGCTTGGACCGCGTCTAGGAGAAACAAACGTGGCCTTGCTAGGCAGTGGCTTTATTAATCTGCGTGGTGTCGCCAAGTGCAAATTCGGAACCATCAACACACAAGCTATTTTCGACGACAGTTCTCTTGATGGTAATCCCATGTTTCGATGCAACAGTCCTCCGTGGCCGGTACCGGATTGGGTCAGTGTTGAGATCGCTATGGATTGCCAAGTCTTCACCAAAGCGAAGAACGTCAAATTCCAGTATTATGGAGAGTTTGACATTCATTCAGCTGTTCCGGCCGGAGGACCAAAAGTGGGCGGCACATCAATCACCATAATAGGGGTCAGGCTTTTCATGTCCGGTAATTACCTGAGCTGTTTCTTTGGAAATGGCAAAGCCGAGTGCAGTGCAGACTTGCTGTACAGTCCTCAAAGCCCATGTTACAAGGCTGTGCGTGCTGTCTTTCAGACTCCAACCAGGGTCACATGTATTACGCCCACGATGCCTGAAGGCGGACTTGTTACATGTAATTACCCCATTCGTGTGGGTCTCAACGGGCAGTTTTCACAGTCGTGCCCTAATTTCCAGACAGGCTACCAATGTGCTCTCAAGTCGGGCCTTGCATTTACCTATTATGATGACGTATATGTAACTGGTCTTTCGCCCAATTCCGGACACGTGATGGGAGGTACAGAGCTGACAGTATATGGATCGAATTTCCGAACTGATCTTGCGTCACGCACTCGCTGCATGCTTACGCGGTGCACAGCAACAGATATTTTCACGACTGGCGATAGAGTGGGGCAGTTTCGGAATCCGAATCAGCAAAAATGCTCGGGCGATGATGTCATTTCGCCGTCTGCTCCAGGCAATGTTGGTATTATTTCTACCACGATGATTCGATGTTGGTCTCCTCTGGCAAGCACTGCAGAAACTCATTTTGCGCTCTTTGACATTTCGCTCAACAAGGGAATTTCGATCCAGCATAAACATGGGCCAACATGCAAAGACGGTTGTCCCGTCATGTACCATTATTATGCCCTGCCTCAGCTTGCTTTCAATTCGCCCAGCATTGGACCTCTCATTGTGACTGTCAACGGTGTGGGCTTTATTGGCGCGCAAAACACACAGATTCGCTGCAAATTTGGGGCAGTGGAGAGTGCGCAAGTCTGATTTCTCACAGAGTCGACCATATCGTGTAAGGCTCCCGCGCAAAAGGCCTCCACCGTTCTACTGCAGGTGTCACTAAATGGCCTCGACAGTGATTTTACGGAATTGGATCTCGGCTTGCGCTTCATTTATCACAATCTTGCCCAGTTGCTTGACCGGCCCACTCCATCTGCAGGCCCCACGACGGGTGGGACTACCACCATGATTAGGGGAACGGGCTTCATAAATAAATGATGGGCTCACCTGTAAATTCTGGACGGGTCCGGCGAAGGGCAATCTGAATGCACAAGTGCCGGCTGAAATCCTTTCGGTTAGTACTGCCTCGTGCGCTGCTCCTGCTGTGACGCAGTCGCAGCTTGTGTCAGTATCTTTGTCGCTGAATGGCCAAGACCACTCGAATTCTTTCCTTGAGGATCTCTTCTATGACTTCCCTGCACCTCAAGTGCGTCAGCTATATCCCTCCGCCGGGCCAGCACAAAGCGGGGGGCATACCTTGGTTCGTGGTGTCGGGTTTATTGAAACCACTTCGCTGAAATGTCGTGTCGGCGTGTCAGTAACAACAGCAAAATACATCAATAGCACGTTTGTGCAATGTATCACACCGCAGATCCAACCGAAGGCGTACTCTGCAGCTGTGCTTGCACTGGGAACCATTTCGCCTCAAGTGCTACCACAAACTTTTTTATCTTACCCTGTGCAGGGATACCCACTTGAGCTATCTTTGGATGGACAAACCTTTTCGGCAAATTCTCTTCAGTATTTATTCTACACAACGCCGCAGATAGACGTGCTCACGCCAATGTCGGGACACAAGGATGCTAAAACGACCATAGCTGAGTTGACCGGCGCAAATTTCCGCGATGATCTTGGCGGATCCATGTGCCGCTTTGGCAGTATTGGAACAGTCAAGGCCGTATTCATGAGGAATCGCACTATTCGCTGTCAGGTTCCGCCGGTTGACTTTGGCAGAACTGTACTGTTGGAAATTTCTATTAATGGTCAAGAGTACGAGGACCACACTTCAGTGACCTATGTTTTATGGGCGCGGCGCCCAGATTGAATGCAGCAGATTTTACCGATAACTTTGACAGGATCCAGCTCATCTTCGATGTCAATACCAACAAAGCGAATCAGAAGGGAACCTTTCTCTGCAGCAATATTTTGTTAACCACCAAAAATGATCTCTCCAGGCCCGTGACGGGGACGTGTAGCAATCCCCCGTGTTTCACATCGGGTTTGTGCATAGCACAGATTCAGGCCCTGGGCACTTCGCCCACTTCAGAAGCCATCCTCACTGCAGTCTTCGGGTTTGGCGTGGTTTGCCGCTTTGAGAACAATATCACAGGCTCGATCGTCATGGGTGCCTACCCGCTCGTCAAGTTCGGGCACCCTATCATGCTGAATGAAAATCTTTTCATGCGGGGCAATGAACTGACATACTTTGGAACTGGGAACTTGACCGTCACAAGCCCTCGCGCTCCACCAAAGCCCGTTGCGCTCCTTTCGGCGCCCAGCCAGATTGGTGCATGTGACAAGTTTGCAATTGATGGTGCTCCTTCGTCTGGTGGACTTGGCCGTGCCCTGTACTTCTCGTGGATCCTCGACGTGGGTCAGTCTAGAATTACAGATGATACTCTCACCCCTATCCAGAAAGGTTCATCCATGGACAAAGTGGCTGCGGCGATGGCAGACTTCTCCGGGCCTGCCTATGATGCTTCTGGGTCCGTATGTCAAAACCTCAATTGTTTTGTGGCTGCAAAAAACTCAACGCCTGCCTACTATAAGGACTGTTATTGCAACAGCCTTGGTATTCCGTTCAAAGAGTATCCAGCAGGAAAGTACACGGTTCAAGTGCAGGTGAGTAATTGGTAGGATACTGTCAGTGCTGCGTACGTTACCGTCAAGAAAATGGTAACAAATACTCCGATTGTAATGATTAATTTGTTCACTGGCAATGTTTGCCGCGCCTTGTATGTTCAAAAGTCGATTACTATTGGAGGATCTGCATTCGCATCAAGCTGTGCAACGGGCTCTTCTCAGCTAATATTCAGATGGATAGTTCTAGATGCCAGTCAGGCAGTTGTACCTCTTAGGACTTCTGTGTATTTGCAAGCCAATACGCTGATGCTTCCAGCCTACTCGCTTAGTCCAGGCAAGAATTATTTTGCGAAACTTGAAGTAACAGAAAGTGTGGGCGGTTGTCAGATTCCTGACCCACCAGTACAGACACTGACACTGTCACATATTGTTTTGTTGGGTCTGACACGGTAAGTCTCTCAATGGGTACGCAAGTTCCTGTAGCCAGAATTCTTGGAAGCAAACGCTTGGTGTCATCCTTGACGGAAATAAAGATCGATGGTTCCAGTTCGTATCACCCTGACTATCCCGTCAGTGCACAGCCACTCTTGACTTACCGCTGGTCTTGCAAAGATACTCCAGCAAACGGTCAATCTGTGCAAGGAGGCTGTTTCGCGTCGGGGCGTAATACAGGCGCCGATTCTGGCTATGGCGACGCGGCAATTCTGACGATTCCGGCAGATTCCCTTCGCATGCGCGGCGTGACTTATGACTTTACACTTAATGTCAGCAATGCTAAGTTCTGGAACACAGCAACTATTCGCATTATTCCTACTCAAGAACTTGTGCCTCGAGTTACAGTAAATATCCAGACCCGGATAAAAAAATACCCGACCAACCACAAACTTGTTCTGATGTCCACAGTTGTTGCCCACGATGCTGCCCAGCAGAGCAGCCTCACGAATCAATGGACGACAATCAATGGCGATGTGGATTTGAGCCGAACACAATTCTTGCTGAGTCTCAACTGCCATAACAAGACGCTGGTGGTGAAACCGAACGTGCTGACACCCGGGCAGACATATTCAGTTTGCCTGACCGTGACTGAGAGTGGCAAGAATCAGATGGATCAATTGTCGTTTCTGATGGACAGACCTCCGACGGGTGGTGTTTTTGAATTGTCTCCCGCAACAGGTATGGCGTTGGAAAAGACATTCAAACTCAGCGCCTTGAATTGGCAAGCTGACTCTGACACCTTGCCCATCACGTATGGATTCGAATATATGCAGAAGGGTTCGACCAGATTTCGAATCCTTCAGAATCCAACCGAAAAAAGAATGATTCAAAGGGCAATGCCTCCTGGCCCTGGCTCTGCAGGCAACGTTTGGGCGGTACAGGTGCGGATCAGTAATAATGTTGGATCAGTGACTCTGGCAACTACATGCAATATGGGCACAAGTGCATGCTTCGTCAGAGTGGTGCCAAAGACGTACACTAGTGATGATGCAATGATTGCCGATCTCAACAGCCGCACATCTGCTATCCAAGATCTCATCGATGCCGGGGATCCCAACGCTGCTATCAACTATATTAGTGTTTTACTCGATATCATCAACAGTGCTGGTGGCAACCGGCGTTGGTCACCCTCGGTCACTGACGCGGAGATGGCAAGCATGAAGTGCGGTACAATGGCGCCACTCCTGTACAGTTCGCTTCCTACTGGAGGTCTCATTGGCTATCCACCGGCGGTCTCAGTTTCGCGTAACGCAATGACTTCACTCCTGCAATTATTGACTGTCACAACCCAAGTCAATGACCAGTGTTTGACAGAGATACTCAAGATCAGGAATGTGGTATGGACGTATGTGGCCCAGGGATCCACGACGACATGGTATTTGTTGAAGCCAGATTTGATCTTGCTTTAAGATCTCTCTGACTCCATCTCGGCTGGTATCACGGTGGCCAATGTCCTCTACACGGCAGGAAGCATCAACCAAAACGCTTCGCAGGTGCACATTGCCACAATCATGACACACCACGAAAACATCGCAGCTGCCAGAAGTCATGGCTCGATGCAGGGCGAAGCGGCCAAGTCTCTCGACTCCACCAAGATGCGATGCAAGATCTGGAGGCTCGCTACGCCCACCACATCTACTTCAACCCACAGCTGGCATCACACAGGCATGCTCAAAACTGAAGAAGCTACTGATGGGGACTTAGAAGAACAACCTAGATTCGCCGGGAGCCGCCGGTTTCTGGTGACTACCAGCTCAGGAACTACTCAAATACCTGCGTGGTCGGGTTCTTTTACCCAGTCTGTCTTTGCGCTGCCTGCAATCACGCTTCCATTTGCCATAAACAAGGTAGCAAATGTAATCGACAACAATGGTATGATGCTGAGCGAGCTGCCAACAGTGTCAGCGACGGCCACGCACTATGTTGGCTTCTACAACCCGCACTTCTACTCTAGCCAAGCAAGCCAAGTCATCGCACCAGTTTTGTCGCTGCAGTTGCAGGCCTTTGGCATGCAAGAAGTCGTCTTGGTCACCAACCTCCCCCCCGCCTCGCAAATCGTACTCGACTTTCAGCTCAAGCGCGTGCCGTCTGCAACGCGAAACAGCAAGGGGCAGCACCAAGTTGCAGCCTGTGCCTATTGGGATGGTAACATGTGGGAAATTAATGGGTGCTCATTAGACAAGGTTGTGGTGACTGATAGCGGTGCTCAAGACGTGCGCGCAATCTGCAAGTGCACTGTCGTTGGGCAGCACAAAGTGCTGGATTTGCCAGCTGGTTGCGATGGCGTGCCCTTCAGCACACTGATCCGGGACAAATGCTTGATGTGCGGCGAAGATGACTCAACGTGCAAAGGCTGTGATGGAGTGGCAAACAGTGGTGCAAAATATGATGGATGCCAGGGCATGTACAACCCCAAAGGTCTGTGTGGCGGTGACAACTCAACTTGCGCTGGTTGTGATGGCATTCCTAATAGTGGCACTGTCCTTGACGTGTGCAGCGTGTCTGGAGGCGACAATAGCACGTTTAAAGGATGCCATGGTATTTTAGTGCATCTGCTTGTCACGGCGCGCACCGGGCTGCGCCCGAAAGTCTTTGATAATTGCATGTCACAGCAGAACCCGCGTGGTGTATGCGGCGGCTGTGATGCTTCATGCAAGGGGTGCGACGGCAGGGTGAATAGCGGAAAGCGCTACGACAAATGTGGCAGGTGTGGTGACTTCACGAATATCTTTGATGCAGCCAACAATGGTGTGGGCCCCAATAGCTGGTACTCGCGCTCGTCTGTTGATAACTGCACGCTAGGCCTCGAATTATGCGCAACAGGATTCGTGCCTGACGATTGCGGAACGTGCATTCCTTTTGGTTCTGGCCCCGACGTGCGCAATCAGGCTTGCCAGGGCTGCGACAATAGAGCTGGTGTCTGTTCTTACCAATATGGCCATATTCAAATTGGCGGCAAAGTCGCAGACCAATGTGGTGTGTGCGGTGGCAATGATTGCTCTTGCGTTGACTGCAAGGGAGTTGTGGGTGGTAAATCCCTCTATGACCGCTGTGGCGTGTGCCATGGCAACAGCACCTGCCTCGACTGTGCTGGCACTTCATATGGTGTGAAGGCACTAGATGTGTGCGGCATCTGCGGCGGCAACAACGTCACACGTAACTGCTGGGGCTGTGATGGTATGGTGTATCCTCTGCTAAGTGTTCCGCCACAGTTTGATTGTGCCTTCGTATGCTGTGCCGGCAGCCTCATCAGCTGCAACAACACATGCTACTCGTCTATTGGCTGCGACGGCGTGTGCTCAAAAGACGCCAGATCTATCGACTCGTGCGGCATTTGCGGCGGCACGAATGCTCCAAACACAGGCACGTGCGACTGCGCTGGTATACCCAATGGTCCTTCCCGCATCGGCTGCGATGGGCAATGCAGCGCGACTGAGTTGCCATATACAACCACAAGTGTTACCAACACAACCACACCCATGCCCTCAGTGACAACAAGATCTAGTACCACAAGTGAGGTATTATTCTCGACAACAGGTGTCACTGCCACCTCCACGCCCGTGCCCTCTGCAAGAACAAGTTCAAGCATGGTTGAGGCGTTGCTATCCACGACCACAGCTGTTGGCACCACATCCACACCCATGTTTTCAATGACAATCGGCACGATTGAGGTGCAATCTACGACCACGGGTGTAGATACCACATCCACACCCATGCCCTCTAGTAAAGAAGTGTGTGGCAACAGCGCTAGGACCTCTGGAGAGGAATGCGACGACGAAAACAGTGCCAACGGTGACGGGTGCTCCAATAAGTGCACAGTAGAGTATGGCTACTATTGCACGGGGGGGGGCCCAACCAGTTTGGACACGTGTGTCACAATCTGCGGTGACGGGAAGCTGGCGGGCGACGAAAAATGCGATGACGGCAACATCAAAGCCCTTGACGGGTGCTCGACCGAGTGCAGCATGGAGTGTGGCTTTGTTTGCGATGCCGCAGAGCCTCAAAGCTGTACTTCAGAGTGTGGGGACGGGATCCGTGCCAGTGACGAGGTGTGCGATGACGGCAATACTGCCAATGGCGATGGCCGCAGTACCTGTAAAACCACTGAACCTGGATGGGAATGCGACACCACGACAGCATGCCCACAAACAAGCTGTGAACAGAGTGCAGCAGGCAAATACGAGCTCGATGGTGTGTGTCGGGAGTGCACAGCAGGCACGCACTTGTCCACAGAGGGCAGTTTCTCCTCACAGGACTGCATTGAGTGCGAGGCGGGCAAGTTCTCCAACAGAGCTTTAACAGCGTGTGATACCTGTCCAGACGGTTCCAACTTAGCAAAAAAAACTGCGAGGGAATGCAGCTTGTGACGAGTGCAGCACGGGAACGTATTCTGAAATTACTGGAGCATCTAATTGTACTGTATGCCCCAATATGTCAGCTGCGTGTGTTGTCTGTCCTGCTGGAAAATATTTATTTACTCTTGAAGGTGCTGCTGCGACTGAATGCCCTACTTGCCCTGCTGACTCTTCCGCGTCTCCTGTGCTGTGTAAACCATGCCCTGAAGGCTACTTCTCGTCGACAGGTTTGGTTGAGTGCACAGCCTGTGACATCAACGCACATGCAGCAGCAGTTAGCTCTGTCTGCAAGTGCAACGCGGGATTCGCACGGCACACAGGCTCGTGTACAGCATGTGTTAAAGGAAAATTCAAGGAAGCGTCTGGTGATTTGCTCTGCGTGGACTGCCCTGCTGGCACTTTTTCCACTGACATTGGAGCGATCTCAGAACAGACGTGCAGGGATTGTGGAAAGAATTACACATTGCCCATTTCAAACAGCAGTCTGTCCACCTGCGAGCGCAAACGACATCAATGTAGCGTATCTAAAGCCAGCAGTGGCGCGCAGATCGAGTTTCAGGCAAATCTGCCATACATTGTATCTACATTTACAACAGCAATGCACGAACAGTTCAAGGTTGGTGTTGCTGCTGCGTGTGGAGCGGGCAGTGTGTCACATAAGCAAGGAGCTAGTGGAAGTCATGAGCATTGTCGAGAATATTGTGCCTCGCAGACGGTTGGACACCACAAGCATAAGTGTGGGTGTTATTATTCTTGTGGAGAGTTGGGCCGATGGCAGTAGAATCATTGCAGTCTTGTCCAAAGACAACCTGAATCGAGAGCTGGAAACTGCAGGTGTGGAGCCAATGGCATTTTTTGTCTCTCTACCGGCAATAGTCGTCAAGTCCGCAGTCGTTGAGTCCACGTGGCCTGAATTTGAAGATGCTTCCACTCTCATTCCAGTCGTCTCAGTGGGTGCTCTTGTTGTTATAGCCTTAATTTTGGGCAGGATATATTACGTGCGATATCGTGTATCATCCAAGATATTTCCAGATGCTTTTGACTGTACAAGACCGCCGACATCTGTCAAAGCAGGAGATCCTGTCATTCAGACTACACTGCCAGCTGCAATGCGAAGGGATTACCATATCGTAAATTTTGTAGGAGGTGGAGCGAAGAGCATAGTTGTGAAAGCTTGGCGTATACAAGTAGAACAACAGATGGAAGCGCTCGCAATCAAGCTATTGTATGCTGATGATTTGTTCACAGAAGCTGAAGCAGAACAGCTTCAGCGGGAATCACTTGCGTTGAATTGATTGTCCTCTCCTTTTGTGGTGGCGATCAAGACCAGTTTTCTTTCCAGCAATGTGTGTGCCATCGTGATGCAATACCTGGACGGAGACTCGCTCGACAAGATCATTATCAGATCTTCTCCCTTTGCGGTCAAAATGTACTGCAAGGGCTCAAGCATATACATTCACACGGCCTGGTGCACCATGACATCAGACCCAGGAATATCGTCCAAGTCTTGCTCGCTGAAAGTAAATGATATGTGCTCATTGACCTTAGCTTAGCTGTTACAACGTCTGCAACGTCTGCCATACAAACTGATGTGATCCGGACGGATATGAGAACCTACATTGGGACTTCTAGATACATGTCTCCCGAGGCTATCAAAGACCTGAACGTGGTAAATGACCAGTCAGACCTTTTTAGTGTTGGGTAAACTATGTTTCATCTCATTTCAGGCCAAGTACCTTTCAAGGGTGCGACTGCAATAATGACCATGGCAGCTGTAATTTACGCTCAGCAACCACTCTTGACAGCAATTTGCTCTTGCTCTTCTGGCTTTGCGCGCATTATTGGAAAGTCCCTGCGAAAGGACCTGCAAGATCGCTATCAGTCAGCACAAGAGATGCTGAACGATGTCGAGACTGAAAAGGCCATGTTTGAAGACGACATGAAAGCTGCATTTGAGGCGCAGGAGGAGATGAAGAAGCATGTGCTCGTTAAACACCATTTGGAGCTCGCGCTCTTGCAGGACAGGATGCAGATTGAAAGCACGGACTTGGACAAAACGATGATGACGACACGAGCGCAGACACAGGAGGAGATGGCAAAAAGCCTGCTTGCGAAACACGCGGAGGAACTAGTGCAGCTGGAGGCAAAAATGCGAAATGATATCGCGGGGTGGGTTGAGTTGAAAAGAGAATGCACGACGATGTAGGAGAATTCGAAGACACGACGAAGATCAAACGGGAATTGAGACTAATAGATCTGGCGCAAGAGGAGAAGAAGATATCAGAGGCGTCGCAAAAGATCGAGATGTTATCAGAGATTGAGCAAAATGCCATGATTGATAATCAAGAGATGAGATTGAAACTGATGTGGCAGGATGAGCAGATTCACAGAGAAAAGGAAGAAGAGATCTTGCATCAAAAAGTAGAACAACGCAGACAAGGAAAAAAAGAGAAACTTCTCGAGAAGCTCAAGACCGTGTTTCCTGACATTAAAGGTGGCAAGAACAGAGCTGGTGGAGAAAGAGCACATGAGAAAAGCAGTCTTTCACGCCTTTTGGCTTTGCCGCCTCTGCAGATGAACAATAATCCCGTAAAACCGTCTTACAGCAATATCCGTGCGACAAAGCGCGTTACGGACAAGGGTTCTATTTAAGGTTCGTAGAACCGAAAAATTTCTTAATTCACTATAGCCATACTTGCCAGCTCATATGTTTCATAGATTTTGAGTTCAGGTCAGAAATGGACCTGAAACCTGTAAGGAATAACATTGAACAGGGTTTACCTTCACACGTTTAATGTGGGCTCGAATAAAGGTGTATTTTGCAAGCCGCTTGAAATTCAACAACATTCACTGTCTGCTGTCGACGAGTCTAAGCCCCTGCGAAGTTTTCAACTGCACACTTTGATTGCAGGACCCCCCCCCCCCCCCCGGGGGGGGGTTTTTTTGGGGGGGGGGGTTTAGAAAGGGGGTTTAAAGAGGTTTCCTTTTTTTTAGAAGGGGCTTTTTTAAAAGAGGAA
>Ga0105055_10004312_pt1 | contig 20920 bp, 13 predicted proteins | sample BON03_FD_78090 | JGI IMG/M metagenome (GOLD analysis project Ga0105055, IMG submission 78090) | Freshwater microbial communities from Lake Bonney liftoff mats and glacier meltwater in Antarctica - BON-03 | ecosystem: Environmental > Aquatic > Freshwater > Ice > Glacier meltwater | place: Lake...
CTACCATTGAAGTCTGCGTCCCACCCGCTAATCCTTATTTCGTATCTGAAAGTTCTAAAATAATTGGGCTAACAAGATTCATCTATAACTCTTGGCCGTCCGATATAGATTATGGATACATACACAAAGGATCGCTTTTGCATGCCTCTACGATATCTTGGTTCGGTAAGGAAACCGAAGTACAGACAAGAGGAGGCTGGATCGATCCGCAGCTTACATAACCCGCCCTGTAAGGCGGAAGAGGAGATGTTCCTATGGATAAAGATAAATTAAGTCAGAATGTTTTTGTGGCTACGAAGTTGCTTTGGAATTCAGCAAAGCATAATCAAAAATACGCAATGGAAGAATCGCTTTCTATTAGCAAGAAATCTTGGCTAAAAGAATTTTGCCTAATTAAAGTTGGATGTACAAGATCGTCAGGACACACTTATACTATTAGGGAGATGTCTAACTTTTTTGAAAACTCAATTATACTTATTCCTAATTTTAATATGTTAGAACATGCTAAAGAAGACTATAAGTCTAATAATATAAAAAATAATTATAAAATGACTACTTGTGATAGTAATTTATACAAGATAAGAGGAATAATTCAAACAGACTCAATTTTTGTTGATTGTTCTTATTCTGTATCTAATAATAAACTTGAAGAAATTGAGTCAATTGCATCTGAATATGCCGATATTAGAAGATTAAGTAAAAAACCTTTTGGTTTGTTTCTAATGCAATAAGGATTATTATGATAATTTTGGCAATGTTTGAATTTTTAGAAGATTATCCTATTTATCTAGGAGAGTTCTACAAAAAAGATAATATCATAAAAATGAAATTCACCATGCAATATCTGACAGATAGGTATGAAAATATTGCTAAATCATGTCTTAACTCTATAGATAATGGCGAAATATTTTCTATGGATTTATTTCATGATGATTTTTCTGGAGAAAGGTACTCTGGATGTTATTTGAAAAAGGTTCATTTTTCTATACAGGTACAGGATACTGTAGACGTAGAACTAATAATAGATGGTAATTTTGAGGATCTGCTTGATATGAGGGAATTCGATGACCCCTGTAAAATGAAGATCGTAACAAGTCATGATTGCAAGGTAGATATCATTTCTACAACTGGGGTAAGGGTACCTGAGACTCTTTACAAGGCTGAGTTCGAAAGAAAGTACAATAGAAATGATGTAACAGGATCTATATCTGCTTATAACAGAACATTGAATCAGGTCGATAGTCCTACGTTCTTAGAGGTAACAGAAAATGATCCTTATTTTTCTATACGTCTGTGTTTTAAAATAAATGATTATTATGAGGATTTATTTGTTATAAGAAAAGCAAATCTAAAATTGACTCACAGAGAGATAAAAAATGGTATAGACAAAGCAGAAGTATCATTTGAAACAAGCGACTATGTTTAGTGGAGAAAATATGAATATTCTTACAGTTAGCACATCTCCTTATCTTTTGGTAAGAAATGGAAGAATGAATTCGGATATTATTAAATATTTTAAAGGACAGGGACATAAAGTTACTAGCGCTGTCTGGCATCACGACGAGGGCTTCTTTTTGCCAGATGAAGGAGGCCTTAGTTTTTTTGAAGATGAGGACGGAAATCAAATTTGCGAATTATATCCATTTATGCCGCAAAGTCAGCAGGCGGAGTCTCTTTTATATGAAATGATGAAAAAAATAGAACCAGATGTTGTTATTTCTATTGGAGATTATAAAGAAGTAAGCTTTATTTATTCTATAAAAGCTATGTATCCTACTCTTTTTAAATGGATACCTATATTAACAGTGGATTGTCTGCCAATCAATGAAGAATTTAAGGATCGTATTGAATATGCTGATTATGTAATTTCAACGAGCGAATTTGGATGGAATAATTTAAATGAGCTTTGTAATATTCAGGGAGAGTTTCTTCCTTATGGTCCGGATCATTCTAAGTTTTATCCAATTGGAAAAAATGGTGATAAATGTACTATATTTTGCAGCGGTAAAAATTCTCAAGCAAGCAATTTGGGGGCTCTTATCAAGGGAATGGGAATAGTCTCAAAATCAGGATCTGATGTAAGATGCAAACTTCATACAAATTTATATGATATCGGAGATTATGAATTACCATTGTTAATAGGCAGATATGGTGCCACAAATGTAGAATTACCAGAGCATTTTGTATCTATTAAAGATAGCATTTCTGATGAAGAACTGTTAGAGGAATATTCTCAGGGAGACTTCATTGTAGACGTTTCTCTTAAGTCAGCTACGGCCCTTAGCCTTTTAGAGGGTATGGCTGCTGGTTTGATTCCTATGGGTCCAAAAGCGGGCAGAGTAGGAGAGATAATCTCTCTAATGCCAGAAGAATTCCAGCTTTTCTTGCCTCACGAGACATTTATAGGAGGAAAAGAAGAGGAATATTCGGTAATTTCAATAGAAGGATTTGCAAATAAAGTTAATGAAGTATTAAACGGGATATTTAAAGATACTAAAAAGATGAAAAAAGCATCGGAGGCAGCAATAGAAGTGGCATCAAGATTTTCAAATTCAGTCTTTGCAAGAGGGGTGGGGAACATAGTCGAGACATCTTTTTCCTCAGAAGCAGCAATATCGCTGGAGTCATTTTAGAATATTGAAGGATATTTTATAAAAGTTTTGAAAAAGAAAGGAATCTTGTAATTAATATAGTATCAATGAAAAGGATAATTTGTTTTTGAGCAGAAAGATAAAAAGGATAATGTTCAGACTTTAATAAGTCAATGAGCAATTAGGAGAATCAGTAATGGCGAATTTGATTAGCGGAACGGATTACCTTTCTGTCGCAACAAACTACTCGACAGCGCGTACAAGCGTTATTTCTGCGGTAACATATCTTTTTGAAGCAGTCTATCAGATTGTTCTGCTTCAAGAGATTATACCAGAAGTTGATTTGCTGGCAGAATTTTACAATAGCTATCTTATCAACAATGATATTTTAAGATCTCCAGTAAACTTCCTACCTGCTGTTCGCTCTCTGAACAACCACGTTCTTAGTAGGTCTTCGGAAACCTCTCTTGATGGGTACTTGTCTTCAGAAAACATATTGGTTCCACAACAATGGGCAACGCTTTCTCTTGCTGCTGGGTTTAGTATTCTGCCAGGTAATATTGAATAATCAATCTATATAGTCCTCTTAAGCTATGAACGGCTGTAGATTGTCATTAAAATAGGTTCATATAGCTTTAATTATGGAGATAGAATAATATGCCCGTACCTCGTGCATCGATGGGATTCGTAGGCTCTGTTACCTTTGGTAATCTCATAGTCAATACGGGTCAAACAAGTTTTAACGGAGATGTTACAGTCAGAGCTACCTCTGCTGATATCAAGGCATCTCAGGAAATATCATTCCCAGATGTTGTTGATGGTCGTCTAGACAGAACCATCTACCAGCTTGGTCCTCGTATCGTTGAAGGAAATGTTGCATTCCCTTTGGTCCACGAAGGATCTACTGTTCTTTCAGGCAAGGATTGCGGAACAACGGTTAACCATGGTCAGCTTTTTTGGGCCTTAGCCACGCAGAGAGACCAGTTTGGTCGCCTTATTAATGACTCTATGGAAGTTCGTATCAGGTATACCGATGATACGGCCTTTATCTATCCAGCAGGTCTTATAAATAACTTAACGCTGTCAGTTGTTCAAGAAGGAACGGTAGACATGAGCATTGATGTTCTCGCTGGAGCTAACTCTAGCGACAATGTTCGTATTCCTTGGACCGGCGGCGGTGATCTCGATTTCTTGGCTCCTGCTCGTATTGTTACCTGGAATGACTTTGCTATTCGAATTTACGGAGATGAGCAGACAGACATATCTGGCGAGTGGATTCGTTCATTCGAGGCATCTGTAAATAACAATGCTGAGCGATTCTACACCTTGAATAACCGTTTGGCTCCTCAGGATATTGCTGCTAAGAAAAGAACAATTGAAGGAAAGGTTGTTATGATGGGTAGAAACAAGAACCTTTCTGAGCTTGCGTACAATAACCAGCAGAGATTTACATCGAACTCTAAGATCGCTTTTGGATATAAGTTAGGTGCCGCTGGTACTCCTGTCTTTGCTACGGTTGTTAACGGAGTTATATTCAAGATTGAAGAAATTGCTATAACAAACGAGCTTGTAGAGACCACTATCCCTTGGTACGCCCTTGCTGACTGCGAGTGCGGATACGAGGCAACGGAAATTGGAAAGTCTGGCGTAGATCTTCCAACGACCTCTCCAGCCTGCGGAACCTTCGGCGGACAGACTTCTGCCTTGTTCCCTAACTTCAGACCTGAATAATCATTAGCATTGAATTGATCTTAATCAGGTCAATGTGACGATACTTATAATACATTTATCGATGGACCTCCCTTGCTCTATAAGATGGGAGATTCGTCACTGTCGAAGCAACTTCTGAAAGGAGAGTAATTGTGTCAAAATCAATGTTATTAGATGGAGAAGAAGCGCTTATTCACATTCCTATTTACTTTAAAGAGAAAAAGAACAAGCATGGTCATAGGAGTTTTGTTATACTTAACGAAGCGGATGGGAAAAAAAGTCTTGTCGAAGAAAATTCAGGTGTAGATGTTCTTAATACAAAATGGAAGCCGCAGACCTGGCAAATGAATAATCATTTGTTTAAAAACTCAACATCTTACAATCAGGCTACTGGATCTCAAGATATTGATTTTACTAAATACAGAAACAATATCATAAATGAGTGTATGATTGAGTGGGACATGGTTGATGGCAAGGGCGCTATTATTCCTGTGAATGCTCAAAGCATTGGTTTGCTCCCTGCGAATATTGTAAATGAACTGATTAAACAGTATGATAGCATGATGCAGGTGGACGAGGAAGAGCAGGGAAAATCCTAAAGGCCGCAGCAGATTATTATTCTGGTGCGGTCGTAAATGAGGATAAAATGCCTATTGAAGTTTTGGAGCATATATTGGCTACGAATTATGGATGGTCTTTAGAATACATAGATAGAATTCCATTTAGAAAATTTAAAATACATATAGGTATTTGCATGATAAAGCAGCGTATAGAAAAAGTTACACAAGAAAGAAAAGCTTCAGAAATAGCAATGAGACAAAGTTTAAGATCTCAAGCTGGAGGATAACAGATGTCAAAAACTAGTTTGTTTGTAGACCCTAAAGATGAAATAAATGTCAAGTTTTATATCGGGATTAAGAATAATGAATTGATTGGAGCGATAGACGAGGTCAGTCAGGTGAATGGTGTGGACTACGAGGAGCATGTTGCATCTTTTAGGGAACCAAACTACCGAGATGTCTGTGAACTCGCTGACAAGGCGATGACGTTGACGCAGGACGGTGAATATGCTGTTGGCGTTGCTAAGGTAAGAATGAGCAGGATTAAAAAATTGTTAAAAAGTTGGGATCTAAAAGACAATGATGGAAAAAGTGTTCCTGCAGTACCAGCATCAATTGACACTTTAAATCCTGTAGTTGCATTTACTTTGGCCGCTGCTCTTGAGTTTTCTTTAGGAATTTTAGACGAGGCAATTTCTTGAACAAAAAGAATACCAGAATAATTGCAGGATTTATCACTGGTGCAATTGTCGGATTTGTTTTAGTTGCTTTTTTGCTGTAAATGACAATTATTGTAATTTTTAAAACATTTTGCCACTGACGGAGAGATTTGCCACTGACGGATGTCGATCAAGTCTATACTGTACCTTGCCTATTTGCCTTGTACCTTGAAAGGGACAGCGATGAACGACGAAGGCGGATGCTTGTTTTATACGGTTGGTATTATTGCTCTTGTTTTATGGGCGATATTTGGAAATGAGAGTTTTATGAATTTTTTTGGCTCTATTATCGTATTTATATTTATTGCATGGCCTTTAATTGTTCCGGTAGCAATAGCATTTGTTGTTATTTCATTAATTTCAAAATAAAGATATACAAAAAGAAGAAACTATTCTAAAGGGCTTATAGCTCTTTTTGCCGAAATAACTGTAGTAGCAATAGCTTTGTCGATAGGACAAGGTTGTATTATAATTCTACAGGTATTTATGTCAAAACCAATTCTATATCCAGTAGTTGTTCAAATTCGAGCAGACAGTGCTGTTGATGCGCAACGTCAGGTCAATGCTTTCTCCAAGTCGCTAGAAAAAGCCCAAGGCGCTGCTAATAAAAGTAGAAAATCCATAGGGTTGATGGATGACTCTGTTGGTGTTCTTAATAGAGGCCTCAATTTATCTACTAGATTATTTCATAATTTCTCTGCTGCTCTTGGTGTCGGTATATCTTTGTCATTTATAGGGGCTATTAGACATACTATTGATTGGAATAATCAACTATTAGCAGGCCGCAGGCATTTTCTGGCCTACGGAGAAGGTATCAGCGCTCTTGAAAATAGGCTTGGGCGTATGGGCGATAAGTTCAAGTTTACCCGTCAAGAAACTTTAGCTTTATCTAAGACGTTTGCTACAGCATTTGTCGCTCCAGATATGGGAAAATTAGATGATATAACAACAGCGCTTGCCAGAGTATCAGGAAACAATGAGCAAGAAATAAATCGTATGCTAAGTTCTTTAGCAAGTCTATCGCAGGCTTTCCCAGAACTTGAGCGAACCGTAATGACATCTTTCAAAGATGGAGTACCTCTTAGTTCTAAATCTGCAGAAGACCTCCAAAGTAAATTAATGACTGCTGCAAATGCTGGAAGAATAACTAATGAAGTGTGGAAAGATGTTTCTGGCATTATTCATGGAGTTTCAGAAAAAGCAACTGATTTAAGCAATATAGAAAGAAAAAGATTAGAAGAAGCTCAAAAATTTAAATTAGCCCAGCAAGAGATCAAAAAACTGTATGATGATATACAGGTTACTGTAGGGTCTAAGCTACTTCCTATTCTTACCAGTATGGCTTCTTGGCTTGATAAACATACGGATACTATTCTTAAGATTTCTGGTTATGTCATGCCTGTTATAATAGGATTGGCTAGTTTAAAGGGATTGAAATTATTAGGGGATGTTACAGGATTTTCTAAAAGATCTAGCATTGACGACGGCGGACCCGGCGGTCTTGCTGGAGGATTAATAAAAAGCGCAACTCCTATACCAGTCTTGGTTATGAACCCAGGATTTGGCGGAGCAAAAGGGGGGACAAGTCTTATAGGCGGAGGTTCAAAAGTTGCAGGTCAAGCTGGCAAACTTGGCAAACTTGGAAGGCTTGCTCACCTACGCAATGCTGTTGCTCGAGCGCCTTTACCTTTGGCATCGATAGCAGCCGTAGGTGGCGTTGCCGGACACTATGCCTCTAAGGGAACTGGCAACCTTATAGATTCAACCTTTGGGAAGAGAGCAAAAGAAACTTATGCAGGTAATGCAACAACAGGATTAGCATCGATTGGCGCAGGTGCGGCGGCAGGAGCGGCTATAGGAAGCGTTGTTCCTGTGGTTGGCACTGCATTAGGCGCAGCCGTAGGAGGATCCGCAGGGGCAGGAGTAGAGGCGTTCAAGTCCTGGAAAGAGGGACAGGAATATATATCAGGCGTAAATGACGATCTAGAAATAACCAACTTTAATATGCAAAAGCATATGAAGAATGTTCAGTCTTCTGGTGATGTATGGGCTATAGAACTTGAGACCGCAAGACAAGCGATGATGAAACTAGACGAGGAAGTCATAAAGGCCAAATCTGGTTTCTGGTATAGATTCATGGGCATCGGAAGCGGCGAAGTTAAGGAACTAGAAGCGAAGGCAGAAATTGCTAGGTCGGAATTAGATAAGAAGAGAAAAGAGGCTTCTGGCGATGGTTATTTTGATGAACAGAAAAAAAGGATAGAAGGGCAAGATAAATTAAACAAAAAAACAGACGAAGAGAAGAAGAAGCAAGAAGAACTGGCTGAATCACAAAGACAGTCTGTTTTGGGCGCAAAAATTCTTAATAGCATTATTGAAGATAGATCAAAATTATTACAAACTCAATTATCTATATATTCATCTACATTTGAGATTATTCGGCAGGGAGGCGCTGGGGTAGCTGGGTCATTCGAAAAATCGCAGGCAGGCTTGAAAGAAGCTAATGATCGTATTTCTACGCAAATTTCTCTTCTTGAAATAGCCAAAGCTAAAGAAATAGAGAATGCAGAACTTGCTAATATCGATTTAAAAAGAGAAGGAAGAGGAAAAGAATTTCAGGATGCAAGAGCAGCTTTTGAGTCTGGAGGTACGCAGGAAGAGAAAACAGATGCTATTAGCGGATATGCTGATTCTGTAAGAGATCTTCTTATGGCTCAGCAGAAAATAGCGGAAATTGATCAGAAATCTCTTGGTTTTCAGCAGAAAAAAATTAGTCTTGCGTTAGAGTATTCTTCTATTCTTGATAGCGGGATTGAGAGACAGCAGTCTGAAGCATCTATCATAGAATCGCAAATACAATTAGCTGATAATCTTGCAATGGGTGTCGCTGCTTCTGCAGAAATGAGGATGCAGTCTGTTCGCGCTCTTGGTGACGTTATTACAGAACAGAGAAATAAACTTTCTGTTATAGATAAACAGATTTCTGATATTTCTGCTCAAGAAGCGAATAGTCTTCAAGAACAAGAAATTAAACAAGCTACTCTAAACCAGTTGTCGATTGACAGAAATAAAACTGAAAATGAGATATATCAGAACATAAACAAACAAGCGCAGATGACTAAAGTTCTTAGAGACGGATGGGTTTCTGCTATAAACGCTATGAATAATGGCGTTGGTATGTTTACCAAAATAAAAATTGATAGCTCTACAAGACTAGGAACATTAATGTCTAATGCTCCTAAGCCTGTTGTTGGTATTAGAACAGGTTTTTCAGGAGATGGTAAAAGAGAGTCTTCAAGCTTCTCAGCGCTGGCTCCAGGACATCTTACCAACCCTGACAAAGCAGGCCGATCCTTCGGAGCAACTTCTGATGAATGGGCCGCGGCTATTGATAAGAGATCTCCTTTGGGGTTCACTGGAGGATCTGGTAATCCATTCTCTGCAGGCGGTCTTGATCAGATGTCTCACGGCATGGGAATGTGGAATGAGCTTATAGGTAAAAATTTAAGTACATTCGGTGCTGCTGCTGAGACTCCATTCGGAACAAGCGGTTTAACAAGCGAAATTAGCGATGGTTCTGTAGACAAATTATCTAATGCTGTTAAGAGTGGCGTAGAGGCAGGGATCTCGAATATAGCTTTCTTTGGCGGGCTGGCAGGACCGCCTAAAGGCGGCGAGGTTGAATCGCCGGATAAAATTTCAGGCTTAAGAGAAGGATATGCCGATTTTAAAGATAGAATTTTTGATGTTAGAATAGTCGGATCAACAGTAACCGTGCCTGTAGAAATGAACGCTATTGAGAGAAACTCTGGCGGATACGTTCCAGGCAATCTTAATGAGAACAAAGATTCAACCGCAGCATTTTTAACTCCTGGTGAATTTGTTATAAGTAAGGAAGCTGCTCAAGCTCTTGGCGCTCGCAAACTCAATCAATTAAATAATGGTGAAATTAAGGATATGGATCAGCTTATATCTGCTGACAGATCTTCCAAGTCTCCTCTCCTTAATGAAAGACAGGAGAAATCATCTCGTTTTATTAGCGGAATAGATTTGAGAGGTGTAAGTCCAAATCCAATTTTTGATTATAATAATTTAAATAAAGAATTTCTTGCATACAAAAGTGATCTTGATAATGTGGATTGGAGCAAAATCGCTGATATGTCGCAAGTTGAATTATTTTATTGGCGCAAATATAATTATTTGCCGTCTAGAGATAAATATCATGATCTTAGTAAGAAAAAAGTTTATATGTTAGCAAAAATTGTTCAGGATATGAACAACAAGATAGTATCTAATAAAGAAACAAAAACAAACGAAAGAGCTAGAAAAGAAAGAAGAATCAAAAGTCAAATACAATACAAAGAAGGCTATGATAAATCTAAAACTCCTGAAGGTCTCGAAGGGATACTAGGTGGGCTTAATAGGTGGTGGGACGATAGCATGGGCTGGTCCGGCCCGCCAACAGCTATAGACACTCCTCCAACTAGAAAAACTGCTCCTGATTTATTTAACGCTTTAGATTATTCTACAGTTCTTTCTCCTGGTCTTGATTATAACGAATGGCAAGGAGATGACTGGGCAAAATACTTGCGTGCTGTTATGTTAGAAGGAGATGGATTAAATCGTAATAAATTTTTGAAAGGTTTTTCTTATGGTATGGAAAGACAAATAAAAGGCCTAAAATCTGTTTTTATACCTTCAGCAGAAGATAAAATAAATAGTTATAAGGATAATATAGAAAAAGCTCAGTATAAGGATAATATAGAAAAAGCTCAGACTATTGATTTCTTGCCAAGATATAAAATTAAGGAAATGGAGCATTTTAGAGATTATGAGTCAGAAAAATTAGAAGGGTATAACGAGCATTTGAATATGGCTTCTAGGATGAAGATGTTCTCTGATTTTGCATTTATGCCTCTTGTAGATTCTTATAAAGACCCGCGGGGCGGAGACGGTCGACGTGGTCTAACTTATGCAGAGAGAGATGATATAGAAGAAATAAAGTATAGGAAGGAAAATTCTTATTTTGGAGGTCTTTCAAAGCAATCTAATTCAGATATTATTAGCAACTTACCTATAAGCAAAGTAGGTCTTAGGGCTGCATATTATGCTGATGGAATAAAGAATGTAATAAGTGGAGGTTTTCTTGATGCTGAGAAAAAAACGAATTTTGAGCAAGTTATTACAGGTAAACTTGATGATATAAAAGAAAATGTATATAATAAAGAATATGAAGACTATAAAGGAACAATTTTAACTCAATTAGAAAACACTAATTATTATTTTGAAAATGATGCACAGCTCAAGAGCCCGGAATTTTATATGCCTTATGAAGATTTTGTAGTTAATCAAAATCCAGACTGGTCGCAATACGATATTCCTCAATTTGCTAAAGGAGGTTTTGTTTCTGCAACTCCTGGCGGACAGCTTTCTGTCATAGGAGAAGGCTCAGAAGACGAAATCGTTTCTCCTGTTTCTATGATGAGGTCTATGGCGGATGATGCAGCTATGAAGTCTGCAAAAAGAGCAGGAATGGGCGGAATTTCAAGCAGCATAAATAACGCTGTTGAAGACTATCCTGCTCAGTCCGCAGGATCGACCAATAAGGTTCAGATAGAATTTAGTTCTACGCAAATGAGAGATATCAAAGATAGCCTTATTAGGGAATTCTCTGCCTATGGCAAGGGTGTCGCCGAGGCTGCGATGTCTAAAGTTATTCAAGACATCAATCGAGGAGCCTAAGCGTGGGGGATATATGCGCAAGCGCAACGCAGGGCAACCTAGCATATAATAATATAGACCTTGCTCCCAATGGATATATAAACGAAATTGGAAAAGACCGTAATGGCGAAGAGATACGTCTTCTTCCATCTAGCAGGATCTCTGTAGAACTTCAGTACAGTATAAGATCAGGAGTAACAGGAACAAGCTTGAACAGCTTGGCAGGAGGAAACGCAGGTCTTCTTTTTGGGACTCTTGGCGGAGGCGCAGGCTTTGCTATAGGGTCTGCTCTTGGATGCTCGCTACAGGGAGATCTGGAGCCAACATTATCTCATTTTATATTTCATGTATGCGAATCAGAAACAAGAATAAACAGAATCATTACTGTTACTCAAGATATGATAGATGAGTCTAAGAAGAATGAGGGAGTTTCAAGTTATACTTTTTTTGGAGAATATCCAATAGGAGTTCTTAGCGTAACATTGTCTCCTATCGAAATATCTGATGATGAAGAAGAAAAAATAGGATCAAGCGGCGGGGCTCAAAGAGGTTGGGATATTTCATCTGACGGTCAGATTGAAGCTTCTTTTGACAAATTCAAGCATACTGACGAGACTAATCTGTTTGTCAAGATATTTAGAGATGAAAGAAAATTTCTTTATAGAGCAGATAGAAACATTGGAGTCGAGGAGTCAGAAAATGCTTTTAAGAATCAGGGAGGAGATGACCTTGTAGACAGGAAGATTGTATTCAAATTACCTGTTACTACAGATGGGACAGAGCCTGTCCCTGGAACGAACGTAGGCGTTGGCAGTAGGTTGTCGGTTAGTTACGTCGCTGTAACGAAGAGGATACTGAGGCATGCTATAGAGGCTCGCAGTTATTTCTTCCTGTTTCCAGGATTTCAGGTTGAAAGAATATCTGGAGAGAGGGTAAGAGCTTGGAGTTATAGACCGTATAATTTTAAGGTAAGGAAAAGCCAGGCTGTAGATAATCCAGATATTAAAGATCAGGCTAGTCTTAATGATTATCTGGGAGATATATCTATTCTAAAAAATGACGATCTTGATTTGGCTCAAAAAGAAAGGAAGCTTAAGCTAGAAACTATCGAGGGACAAAGAATAGTAGAGGTCATAAACGATGGTCAATCTAATGCTCCGTATATAAAAGGCATCTATTTTGCTGATAATAGAGGAATATTATCTTTAAGAACAGTGGACAATACAGAAGAACCTAAATTGCTCATTGCTGCTGACAGGATAAGAGATCAAGTTTGGTGGAATAATTTTATAACTACATATGTCGATGGCGGTCCTGGTTTTACTGAAGAAGGTCATTTAGATACAAGTAATATACCAAAAGCTAATCGTCTTTTGCGAGGTTTTGTTTTTGATGTAAGCGATCATGTTAACTCTTCTTGTTATGATAACGACAAATTTGGATATCAAAGAGACCTTGCTACTGCTTTAGGTAGCGTTAGTCTTTTCGACGCAGATGTAGATGGGACTGGTATAGGCGTTCCTAATTTAGATTTAGCTAGAAGAGGGTTGCCTGGTAGATTAAATTTTGATCTTAGTAGCGCTAAATTTGAGCCATACAAAATGTCGTCTATCGAGGGAAGCGCTTATTTTATTAGAGATTGTAATAAAATATTTACATATGATCAGGGGTTTTGTACTTTTGGTACTCTGCAGGCTGACATGTTTATTAGGACTCCTATTTTCTTTGACGCTTTAGGAAGAAAATCTAGAATATATCTTGAAAGGTTTACTCCTCAATTTGCTCTTGAGAAAGACGGAGGCATATGGGTAACGACTAGGGCTGTTCTTGGATCGGGTATCTCAGTAAGTAATCGTCCGTTTAATTATGAATCGTTTTTAGTATTTAATAAAGATGATACTTTGAATTTTCATAGACTAAGAGATGGACTAGTTACAGGTCAAATGAATAAGATTGTTTTTGACAATAAAAATACCAATATAAGTCATAATACAAAATCGTTTGACTCTATATCTCAATTAGATATAGAAACTATTGGTTTTGATAAAATAATAGGAAATCGTCCTGGACATAGTAGGGGCATTGAAATAACAAAAGAGACTGGAAAGCTGGCTTTAAATTTAGAAAAAGCCATAGATGTTTATGAGACTTTTATTTCTACTAGATCTGGCGGAACCGCATTTGTTCAAAATGAAGAAACTGGAGAAGTTGTTGTTAATGGATTGCTAAATAAGAAAATTAAACATATAAGATTATTCTTTAAACCAAAGAGCGGATTTTTATCTGAAAAATCCAGAAGTATTTCTATAATATTCCCAAATAGCAGACTTCTTGTAGACAATATAGAATTGCCATTTTTCGGAGGAGAGTTAACAAGAGAGAGAGTTGTTGATATTGATGTTCGTTATTATTTTGATGACACAATGAGAATATCAGGCGAAATTCTTAAATTTACAGATGTAACAAGAATAGAGTTTGTGTCAATTTTTGAAGAGAAGTATGAGGAGAACAAGGTGGAGTCAGGTACTCCTGCTGTGTGTTTTGATGCTTCTGGCTATGCTTATGTCTTTTATGAGGATGATACATCTAATATCGGAAGCTATGGAGATCAGCCAGATGGCGGAGGAGACGTTCTAGACGGAAGCGCTACTGAGCTATCTTGTTTGATCTCTAATGACATGGGGACGACCTGGTTTGATCACAAGGGAGTAGTCTATACTTCTGGAAATGAGACCATCCGTAGTCCGTATGTTGTTTCTGACCATTCTTCCAATATTATACATCTTTTCTATATTCTCAATGATAGTTTGATGCATAAAAAAATACATCCTCAGTTATTCAAGTCAGAAGATGCTTACAAGGCATGGCGTCGTCCTTTAACTTACTCTAATGAGACTCCGTATAATTTTGGAGTGGCTCATTTTTCAAGCGATGGAGCAGATTTAAGAAAAAAGGAAAGCGACGTTGTTATTGGGAACTTAGATAATGAGAGCGGATTTCTTTTTGAACAACTTAAGATAGCCTCTAAAATCAAGTCAGAAAATAAAGATTTAGAAAAAGATGAACATCCAAAAATGATTAGATTTGGTGTCTCTGGAGATTTTAAAAGTTTTTCTGAGGCTTTTCCTATAGACGATTATATCGTTTATTTTGATAGAAAAAAGAATATCGTTGTTCTTTATGTAGAGAACGGTAGGCTCATGGCTAGAATAAGCAATTCTTCTGGATCTGGCTGGTTGAACGTTTTAGAAGAAGGCATTCTAATACATAAAAATATAAATGTACAGGAATCCAAATCAATAACGAACATAGGATTCTCTTTAGATGAAGAAAACAATAAATTGAACTTGAGTTATATATCAGATGAGATGATGTTTATAAGAAGCTTTGATGCATCGATTTTTACTGGTAACTTAGAAACTTTGAATGAAACAATTGATCCAGAAGATACTACATCAAGACCAGTATTTATAGTAGGAAGTATTCCTACGGAATTACAATCAGCAATAAAATCTTCAGATACTAATATAGTTTTTCCTTATATATCTTCATCTCTTTCTGCTTTTGATGAAACAATGTCGATATCCAAAGTAGCCTCAAAAGGCATAGTAGGGTCTAGCGGATTAACAAGAATGTTTTATGAAGACAGCAACGGCGACTTGAGGGGTTTTTCTTATACTCCTTTCTATCCGATGCTTGATGCGAAGGCAAGGGTTCTATAATGGCAAGCAAAGGAACGAGAACAACTACAACTGGAAGGTTCCAGGCAGGCTCGCCTGGATTCACAGGCGTTCTTAATTGCAAAGCTGAGGTATGGCATAATTCTCCTTTGTATAAAAGAAAGCTACAAGATGAGAATTTCATTTTTGCGCCAGAAACATTCGCTACTCTTCCTAGAGATTTTACAGAAAAGATAGCTATTGTTCGAGGGTATGATGGGTTGTTTCTTCAGCCTGAATACAATTATAGAGATAATTTTATTGCAGTTGCTTTGCCGGACAGGGATGCAGAGATTGCAAAAAGAAAGAGAAACGGACACGAACCTTCTTATGAAGAAATAAGATTATCTCAAATAATGCCTATTGATCGTCTTGAGTTTATTCCTCTTGTTGGAAAAAATAGCGTATCTGGATTTTTACGAACAGATGCAGACGGAAAGCCAATAGAGAATAGTTTTGTTTCCGCAGAAGCCGCTGAACATATGTGGATAGATGATGGAAGTCTGTATATAAATTACACTCGTACTCCAGATGAAGTAAGAAGCTCTCCAAATAATGACAAAGAACAGTTCAAGAGAGACTTTTACCCATTGTGGAACTATTCTCTTGTAAACACTCATTCAGAGCCTCTTCCTTCTAATCAAGAAGGACTGCAAAGACCAGATAATAACAGGCATTTTCCTATAATGGAAAAAGTATCGCCAGGCGATCCTATAAAATACTTGACGGATAAATCATTAGAAAAGGATTCAGAATTCAGCGTTGGAGATGATGAAGCATTTAGAAATGTTAATCCTGGAATACATTGGAGACTTGTAAAGAGGACTCCGTTATTTCAAGGAGAAGATTTTTGGATAGAGTTTAGGCCCAAGGCTAGAGAAACTAATATCTCTGTAACTAAAGGCGCTAAATTTAAAATGAGAAGAGGGTTTGAGCATCTCGATGTAAATGCGCAGTCAACAACAGATGGAGAAGTACAGAATAATGGGATAGTAGAGACAGGCGCAGATGCAGAAAAGATTGAAGAACTAAAAAGGAGATTTGATCTTAGCGATCAAGCTTACCAAATTATAGAAATTGGAGTTGAAGACAGTAAACATAATTACTATATTATATTGTCGGAAAGAAATAACCCTATTTTTTGCCATGCTGGAAAAGTTTTTATAAGAAAACCAAATTTGGATGATGAGAAAGATGAGAAAGACAAAACAAATCCTAGTAATAACACTCAGGGAGAAAAGGATTGCATAACTAGCATTGCAGAACAAGAGGACGAGGACACCGAGAGCAATGAGTCCGGAGGAAGTTCCTCAAAGATTGTTCGATCAAAGAGCAAGATCCTTCGTCGCCTGAGCACATATCCATTTGTTTCATCCGCTAGTCTTATGAGGCAAGATATTTTAAAGATAACTGTCAGGCACCACCTTGGAAGGCTGATGATAATATTTAGCGGGTATGAAGATCTCCCATGGGTTATTTCTCGTGTAGATTTTACAGAGATACCTGATCCTTCAAATAAGCCTGAAGATGAAGAAAACTTTATGCAGGAAATAATACCTATCGTTGTTCCTGCAAAAAGAATAGCATTGATGGGCGGAAATATAAAAATGTCCTTTACAATGGGACCGCTTCAATATAAGTCTATAGAGAATGTCTCTATGCCTCAAAGATTGAGCATAGAGGGGCCTGTTGACATGTCTGACATACAATTACTTTTAAGAGATAAAGGCCTTTCTAAAAATCCAAAAATAGGTACTCGTCGTAAAAAACGCATCAAAAAGGTTCAATTTACTCAAAAGGTTCAATTTACTCAAGAGGCGGAACTTTATCAGGAATGGATAGGTAATAAATTTGAATTTACAAGAGCTATAGAAGTTATGCCAAATGCGGTAAAAGAATTTGGTAAAGCTCCTGATCTACAGGCTACTCGTAGGAGCAAGAAAGACGGAGCATCTGTTATCTCAATTTCTTCTAAAGATTGTTCTAAGAGACTTGGATCGAATTCTCCTTATGCAAAGGTTATCGAGGTGAGTCTTTCTATGATTCCTGGAAATTATGAATTTGCTTCTGTTGACGGGGCAGAGGGCAATAGGAGTATAGACAAATTAAAAAATGCTAATAGATGGAATTTGCGAAACTGCATAACTCCTATTATGACAGGATATAGATTGTTTGTTCCTCCTAGCAAAGAACCAGCTTTTGATATAAATCCAATAGAAGTAGGTCATCATATCATGAAGATCCAGACCAGTTGGTCTGAGAATGATCTGCTATCGGTATCTCATGGAGGAAGAATAACATTCCTTATTAATGACGGAATGGATGATAGATTTAAAGATGGGAGACCGAACCATTCAAATTATATAAGAAGTTTGGCTGATAAGAATTTCTTTATGCAGTTATCTGTTTGGTGGGGAGAGAATGTTGATGGGGCATCGGCTGGTACTAAAACGTCAAATATAGGACAAGAGAGCAACAGATATACTAATGTTGAAGGAATACCTGTTATTCCTGCTCCTCCCACAGAAAGAGATCGTGTTATTTTTACAGGCATATGTACTAATTCTTCTATAGTTACAGAAAATGGTAAAATAATCATGACATGCGATCTTAATGATTATACAAAGATATTAGAAGAACAAATATTTCTTAACTCGCCATTTTTTGATAAGATGAGAGATTTCAATGCTATTAATGAGATATGTCAAATAGGCGGATTAAGGGACGGAGTAAGAAGATCGTCTACTGAGAATATAGGAGGGCTGATCGGTCCTATTAGTTCTATAGACAATTCTCAGCCAGCGTCATTGATAACCAGATTGGCTGCTTCTGATAAAACTGGGTGGTTCCAGACTCCTCATAATGGAGAAACAATTTATAATTCTGAATACTCTTTACCTGGGTCTTACAATATATTACATGAGCCGCTTTTTAAATTTAAAGACGGGGAGAGTCTTTGGTCTGGCATCAGTAAAATATCGCAGATGGCTGGAAAGATAGTTTATTTTGATAGACTTGGAGTTTTTCATTATGAGAAATTGCCGTATGATCAAGAATTATTTGGAGGTCAAGAAGGTTCTAGTCCTTATCTTAATATAAAGAAATGGGAAGCTCTTAGTAAAATTGATTTCTTTGCATCTCCTAAAGACTTTAATAAGTCAGAGGGAGCAGAGATTCATAGACAAGTCTTTGGAGATTATACCGTCACTAGAGACATGGAGAGCGTAATTAACCAGATACGAGTTATTTCTAATACTCCTGGCGGAGAGTTGTTGCTTGCTGGTCATACAAATTTTGATTCATTGTTTGATAATGAGAAACCTGGATTTGTTGGATATCCTAAAACGCTCTTATTGATGGATGGTATTTATGGCGACGAGCAAAATGTAAAATGGATAGTCAAGCATTATACTAAATTGTTTTTGCCTCCTATCAAGATAACTTTCAAGGCTATAGGGCACAATCTGCTAAAAGCTCTTGATATTGTTACTTTTCAGGGTATTGGATGGAGGGAAAAGCAAGTTTTAATTATAGGTGATATAGATAACGAGATAGATCCAGCTACAAATCAATGGTGGCAAACATTCTCATGCTATTGGATATTCCCATCACAAAATATTTCTTGGGGATCTCCAAATGAGATTGGTATTGGTGTTGATCTTGAAACATAAGGAGAGATAAATGGGAATTGCATCTAACAGAATGAAGGCAGAAGCGACATGGAAAAAGTCTCAAGAAAAAACTAATAACGCAATCGCTATAAACGAACCAAGTAGTAGCATTAGAGAAACGAGACAGGGATTTCGAGGATTCGGAGCTTTTCAGATGAAAAAGATATATAGCGCAGAGGGCGTTCATGTAATCGATATAGGCGGTCCTCCTATAGCTGGTAGGTAGTTTTATAGTATGACGATAAGAAAATAATATGGCAGGCTCCACCCCACATTACGGCATGGCGTATTTTGATTTTAAGGATCGCTTAGATCTTCCAATTAACGTGCGCAAAGAAATAGAAAGATTTCTTCTTATTGATAAGCAGTTATTCGGTCTGTATACGATATTTGGGAATGGAATTGTTAGAGGTTGGACAATTACCGAGCCAGAAGATGCTATAACACAGAATTCAATAACTGTAACAGTAGAGCCAGGTCTAGGCATCATCGGCCTACTTGCGACAGAGACAGATCTACCTGAGACTGTTCTGGATATCCCTTCAAACGACACAGTTGACATCTATGCGATCATTACTGGCGGAACGATCAACGATAGGGATGTCGAGTTCATATGGAGCAGAACGAATCCTGGTAGCGGCTCGGTTCGTTTAGGCAGAGTGTCAACTGGATCTAATGAGATTGTCAACATTGATAATTCTTTTAGAGATGAAATTGGTTTTATTGAGATTATTAAAGAAGAGATTGCTGCTCACAAGCATAGAGGATCTCCTACAAAAATTGATCTTCAGCAAGAAACAAGAAATCAACTTCCTGGATCTCGTATGGAGGATTTTGATGCGTCCAAAATTGTAAGCGGAAGATTTGATACTGAAAGAATTCCAAAGTTAGATCACAATGACCTTACCAATAATGGACTTCTTACTCATGCTGGCCTCGACTCATTCGTCAGAACTATAACGGCTGGGAATAAAGAACTTCTTGGAGAAGTTGGATCTTCTAACTTAATGAAATTATTGACGGCATGGAAGTACGAGAATCCAATTGTTGAAGATGGATTCATAAACTCTCTTACTGTCATTCCTGGAATAACAGATGATCGTTTTATAGACTTTGATTCATCAACATCTCATATCGATCTTATTAGCAAATGTATTTCTGGCAAACCAACGAGTATAGGGCAGATTAGATCGATTATTTGGGAAACCACTACGGCTTTTCTTACTGCATCAGATAAAAAACTTGTTACGATAGCGAATGATCAAGTAACGCTAACAAGAGGCGGATCGAGCAGTCAGTTCATTGAGAATTTTGAACAAGTAACTGCTGCCGGACAGAGTATACCTGGTTTTACAACTGCAACGCAGGTCATTTCTGATAGTATTAAGGTCATCTCTAATTCGGATGATTCGTTCCGAACAGAAGGCTTTTATGGAGGAGAATTTAAGACTTCAAGAGATTTTAGAGCGGTTTATACGAAGACTATTAATGTGAATAAGGACTGGTCGTTATTTGACGAGATCGTTGTTGATGTTAAGAGTCTTTCTATAACGCATGGATCTGTATTTGTATACTTTGTTAATGAAGAAGAAGATGGAACAGAAACAAAGTCTCAAGACTTCTTGCTTCTTGGACCGGATGAAATCACTACGAATCCTGATCCTGATGCCAACGGTTTCGAGAGAAGAGCTTTTTCTATTGACAACGCAGCAAGAAACGATATAAAGACCTTGGTCTTCTATACGGATGATATAATAACAAAACATACTTTTTTCGTAGATAATATATTCCTGAGAAGTCAGGCGCTTTATCCTCCAGAGGGATTTATACGTTTCAAGTATTCAAGCTCTGTTAACGTTAATTTTAATTCTATTATTTTTGAAGCAGATATTCCTGACGGAACTGATTTGAGAGTAAGAGCGAGAGTTGCTAATTCTCCAGATTTGTTAAACAGGTCTGTCTTCTCTCCTCTTCTTAATACTGGAGATGTATTCGCATTAGACGGAACTAATATAGAAATAGATGTAATGTTATTTTCTAACGAGGAAAGAAATGCTACTCCTGTTTTAGATTTTTTGGAGCTTCAGATTATTTCTAATTCTGAAGAAGTCGGATTTACTATATCGGATGCAGAAAGTTTTGACAGAGGGTCTTTTGTCAATATAAGTAGAAAATTTGATAATAATGCTTTGACTTCGTTTCTAGCAATTTCAGATCCAGTTCCTATAA
>Ga0105055_10004318_pt1 | contig 20896 bp, 23 predicted proteins | sample BON03_FD_78090 | JGI IMG/M metagenome (GOLD analysis project Ga0105055, IMG submission 78090) | Freshwater microbial communities from Lake Bonney liftoff mats and glacier meltwater in Antarctica - BON-03 | ecosystem: Environmental > Aquatic > Freshwater > Ice > Glacier meltwater | place: Lake...
AATCAGCACATCCTTAACCAACTGCTGTGGCGAAAATGTTGCATCCACCACCAACTGCGCATGGGTAGTCATACCAAAGAGGCACGCTACAAGCATCAGACAGAATGAACGAAACAGCTTCATTTTTTTGGGTGGGCAAAGATAAACAAGCACATCACCACGTTTGAACTCCATTCGGGCTCAGATGTTTCGCAGTCATTAAAAACTAATTTTGGCCGACTAAACACGCTTATGATGAATCTGAATACAGTTGACAAATACATTGAATCGAACAAGGACCGTTTTCTTGATGAACTTATAGACTTGCTAAAAGTTCCCTCGGTGAGTGCCGACCCTGCGTTTAGCAAAGACGTTCACCGTGCTGCCGAGTTGCTAGCTACGAGGCTGAAGGAAATTGGCATTGATAAGGTAGAGATATGCCCAACGGCAGGATACCCAATCGTTTATGGCGAGAAAATCGTAGATGAGAACCTTCCGACCGTGTTGGTTTACGGACATTATGATGTGCAGCCAGCAGACCCGATTGAATTGTGGGATTCGCCACCGTTTGAGCCTGTTATTAAGGATGGAAAGATTTATGCCCGTGGTGCGTGCGATGACAAAGGTCAGATGTACATGCACGTGAAAGCGGTCGAATTGATGCTAAAAACCGATGGACTTCCGTGCAACGTAAAGTTTATGATTGAGGGCGAGGAAGAAGTTGGCTCGGACAATCTTGGCCTATTTGTAAAAGCAAACAAAGAGCGATTGAAAGCCGATTTGGTTCTTATTTCTGATACCGGAATGATTGCAAATGATGTTCCTTCCATCACGGTTGGACTTCGCGGACTGAGCTACATTCAGGTAGAAGTTACTGGCCCAAAGCGCGACCTCCACTCTGGATTGTATGGCGGAGCGGTCGGAAATCCAATCAATGTGCTGTGCGATATGATTGCATCATTGACGGATGAGAACAAGAAAATCACCATTCCAGGATTCTATGATGGCGTAATTGAAGTAAGTGCGGAAGAGCGTGCCCAAATGGCCAAAGCGCCTTTTAGCGAGCAGGAATACTGCGATGAATTAGACATGGAAGCCACCCAAGGCGAGGCTGGTTATTCTACGTTGGAGCGCGCCACCATCCGTCCAACGTTGGATGTAAACGGCATTTGGGGCGGCTACACAGGCGAAGGCGCCAAGACGGTTCTTCCGTCAAAGGCTTATGCCAAAATCTCGTGTAGATTGGTGCCGGGGCAAGACCCAGACAAAATTACTAAGCTGTTGGTGAGTCATATTGAAGGCATGGCGCCCGATTCGGTAAAGGTGAAAGTGAAGCCACACCATGGCGGACAACCTTACCTCACTCCTACTGATTTTACTGGCTACAAAGCAGCGCACAAAGCCATGGAAACCACCTTTGGCAAAGCGCCTCTTCCTATGCGAAGCGGTGGCAGCATTCCTATTGTGGCCATGTTTGAACAAGAACTCGGGTTGAAATCGGTGCTGATGGGCTTTGGATTGGATTCAGATGCTATTCACTCTCCGAACGAACACTTCGGCATTTTCAATTACCTCAAAGGCATTCAGACCATTCCGTTCTTTTATCAGAATTTGGCTGATATGAGTTGAGGGATTGGAAAAAGGGAAAACGGGAAAAGGAAAAAACGTGTGCCAAGACCTGTTAGGTTTTGGAAATCTAACAGGTCTAGATTAGATTAACCAATGAATTTCAGTAAGCTTTCCATTCTGTTCGCGTCACTTGTTGCCTTGCTCCTTTCGAGCTGCGAAAAGGAGCCGCTTACCGAATTTCCGATAGATGCGGATGGAGCGCTTACCGATGTGGCCGAGTTTAGAATTGTCTCTTACAATATTCATGGGGGCACTGGCCCCAACGGAGAAGGTAATCTGACCGACAACCTCACCGCCTTCCGCGCAATGCTTCAGGGAGAATCCATCATCTGCTTGCAGGAAGTAGAACCCGATTGTTGGAATCAGGTGAAAACCGTTTTCTCCGATTATCCGTACCGTTATTTCCTGCCTCAGACATCTACCAAATTCGGAACGCACAAAGAAGGCGGCAATGCCATTCTTTCTCAATTTCCCATTCAGTCATACGGCCAGCAATCAATTCAGACCGACCCCGGTGGCGATAAATGGGAACGGAAAGCGCAGTTTGTGCGCATCTATATTGGCAACGACAATCAGTACCTCAATCTGTTCCATTACCACAACACCTACAATTGGCACGAGAATAACTCGGCTTCCGAACGGGCGGGGTTTGAGAAGTTTGTGGCGTTTGTCAACTCCATGAATATCGATACTTCGGAGATGAGCGTGCTGATTGGCGATTTCAACATCAGCCAATCACAGGTTAACACCATTATCTCTGCCGATGATTTTCCTTTTTCTCAATCGAGCTGGGTGGATCACATTTACTCTAACCGTGTGCTTTTGACGATTGGAGAATACGATACGTACGGCAATCTGCTCTCTGACCACAACGCGGTTTGGGCGGTGGTTTGTAACGAGGATTGTTGAGAGGAGGGGACTGGCTGCAAAGACCTTCAAGCTTAGTTCTGGTTTATCCTCTCCGCTACTGCCTTACAAATTTTTCCCAGCCCTGCTTTTTCCCATCCGTGAGGTGGATGAAATAAAGACCCTGATCCAAAGAACTAATATCAATCGTAGCGTTCTGATTGGCTGTAGCGTATTGCATTACTAACTGTGCATGCACATTAAATAGTTGTATTGTGCCGCGTTTCATATCCTCGGGCAGTTCAATTACAACGTGGCTAGTGGCGGGGTTGGGATACACACTGAAGTGTATCTGCTCTCTATCTTCGATGCCAAGAAAAATGGCGTTCGATACGGTATTGCAACTAACGCACTTCTCATAATCCTCGTTTGAACGTTTGCCTCCACCATCAGCCATGAGAAATTCATCTCCTGATTCTTACCCTCCCCAATAGTACCAATCCTCTTCCAATTTTCCTACACCGTGTTGTTCTAAAATCTGTCAGCACACCGCGCAACAGATTTGGCCATGGCGTGGGCTCTACTGATGGATACACGGAGGTCGTGCGTGCGTGCATCAACTTCCTACTCATGTTGGTGCCGCTAATCCGTACCGCAGTGGACTCCAGTCGTACCTCTCTGAACTTAAATCGAACCACTCTCAGCATGGATAGCGCTTCGGTTGGCGTGAATCATATCTATGTCAGAGTTGTTGACATACTTAAAACCAGCCTCCAGAGTACGGTTACTACACTCCGCACCTATGTCAATAATGTTGACATACTTCTGCGTGGGCTCTCTAGCCCGATTATTGCCAGCGGTAACTATGCCATTACTGCTGACATACTTCTGTTTCGGCTCTAGAGCACCATTATCACCGCCCGTAAGTATGTCAGTGGCTCTGACACCCATCCAATCCGTAAAATTTCTACCTTTAACACCGGCAACAGTAAGAGTGCGATGCGGGATACGAGGGGAATAGCTGTTGCCACTGGTTCAACCTAAAACAACCATAGCATGCCTTACAACAAACGTAGAATTCCGAGGGCTGATGCAGCGCTCAACACCTACATCCGCAATACCACCACCATCCTGCTAAAGCCCGGTCTGCCTCATAGTTGGGAGCGGCTTGGCCTCTCTGAGGAGCAAAAGGACGAATGGAAGGCGCTGCACGATGAGTGGGTGGCAATTTACACCCTCTGCATAAACCCCAACATACGTGATAAGGGCGCCATAGCCGACAAGAATGCGCTGCGCAAGCGGTTTACCAAGTTTACGGAAGACATTCTTCCTAGAATGAAAAACCGACCCGGCATTACGGCAGGCGAACGGGAGGTTTTCCGTGTATGGAAGGATAAGATGACCAAGACCAAACGGGCTGCCATTGATGACACGCCCGAAGCGTTTCTGCAGCACATGAGCGGAGGTTGGATACGGCTGAGGGCGCGGGTGGCTTCATCAGAAGGGCGCCCCCACATTCATAAGTTGGCAGATGGTCTGGATATTCGCTATTCGGTGCTTCCGTTCGGTGCTGCGCCTCCCCAAACGTGGGAGCAGTGCGCGGAGAGAACCTTCTCTACACGCGCCATTGAAGTGATTAAACTAGGCACCGAGCACCGCACGAAGATGATCTATGTGTTTTGCCGTTGGATGAATGTTTGCGAACAAAAGAAGAGCGGCCCGTGGAGCAGCAGAATGGAGGCGGTGGTGGCGTGATACAATTTTTTCTAACGTCCGAAATCTGACGCCTAATGTCTGAGCCGCAAGGTTTGATATGAGCAAGACTTCCTAGCAGGGCAATCGGGTCTTATTACCAAACATATTGAAAAACATATTTTTTGTAATATCGCTCCTGAATAGACGTTAATCAACCCCATGTATCAAGCATTCCCGCGTGTTCTGTTTCTGTTCTCATTGGTTTTGCTCATTGCCACGGGCTGCAAGAAGGACGAGATTATTATTGATGACAATACCGCTCCGCCCGATTCCACCATTTCCAACTTGGTGATTGAGAATTACGTGACCAAGTGCTACATCAGCTTGCTTGGTCGCGAGCCTTTTGCGCAGGAAGAGACCAACGCCATTGCTACCCTTCGCACCGGAAACATGAGCGTTGCAAGCAGAAAGCTGATAGTGGATGTGATTGTTCAGAACAGTGAATACAAGAATAAAGTGCTTGAATACAATTCGTTAAAGTTGCTGAACGGCCCGTTCGACACCACCGCCATTCAGCAACAGATTTACATCTACAATCTTGCGCTTAATGACCCGCAGTATGCTGCTTTTTACGAACTATTTCATGCTGCAATCGATAAGTTGGAATTGTTACTTACCACTCCTGCACAGTTCCGCAACGGCACCATCGGCATGCAGGAAATGCACCGCAGGTTGGTTGCCAACGACATCTACGATGAGATAAATATGGGTTCGTTCAACTTCGTTCTCAGCATGTTCAACAATTTTCTGTTCCGCGATCCCACTCAAGATGAGCACAATGCCGGCATCACCATGGTGGATGATTTTGTGGCTGTATTGTTCTACGAAACTGCTAATTCTAAGGAGGAATTCATCGACATCTTCCTCCATTCTGATGATTATTACGAAGGCCAAGTGCGCGAACTCTATGCACGCTATCTCTTCCGCGACCCGACCTCAGAAGAACAGGGCTATCATTCAGTCCGCTACAAGCAGTCAAGCAATTACGAACGCTTGCAGATAGACATTCTTTCAACCGATGAATTTGCAGGACTATGAACATGAAAAGTAAATTCCCTTTTACTTGCAGGTACAAATCCCCCGTCCTCACGGACACCCCCTTTTTAAGCGGGAATGGCGCAGTTCCTCCTTTCAAAGGAGGTGCCGAGGAACGAGGCGGAGGATTAATTTCTTCATTAAGAATGAGGAGATTAAATACCCAAGTTCTAGCTCTCCTTATCGCAATCCTCACCTTGGGGCTGCTCCCAAGTTGCAACAAGGATAAGAACATCATTTACGATGTGAATGATGTGAACGTGAACCGACCAGAAGGAAACAAGGATTATGTAAAAAGTCTGGCGGAGTTTATCTCCATTGCCTACACCGATTTGTTCGAAACAAGCATCTCGCAGGCGCAGTTGCAGACCTTGGCCGTTCCTTATTCAGGCTTCGGAGATTTGAAGTTGATTGAGGACATGATTATCAAGAATTTTCTGAATGATGCCAACGTGATTGTGCCGACCAGCACCGCCATGCGCGCCAATGTGGATCAGTTTCTGATGGAGACCTACCAGAAGTTCCTGAACCGCAACCCCAACGAATTTGAGCTGTGGCACATGAAAAATGTAATTGATGAGAATGCGGAGATTACTCCCGAATTGGTCTATTACGCCATCATGACCTCCAACGAATACCGTTATTATTAAGATGAGAAATAGTCCACAGACCATAGTCGATTGTCCACGTGTTGTGGTCTATGGACAATCGACTATGGTCTTTATTTATTCGTAACCCATGAAAAGAAGAGGATTCATAAAAAAGGCAACGGCCGCCACGGCAGGCGCGTTCATTGCACCTTACATTCTTCCTTCGGGAAGGCTGTTTGCAGCCACAGGAGCGCGTGTGGTCGATCACGTGGTGTTCTGCCTCTTTGCGGGCGGTGTCCGTAATCTCGAAACCATGCACAAGGCAGATGGCAACCTCATGCCGAACACGCTATTGGGCAATGAAAGCATCTCGTCCGATATTGCTTCAGGAGTTCAATCCCTAGGACAGGTCGGTGGTCAACGCCTTCAGGAAGTGGGAACACTATACAAGGAATTCCGATTTGCAGAGGGGCCAACAGGTCACTTCAGCGGACACTCATCGGTAATGACGGGAGTCTACAATCTAGCCGACATCAACATTCGGCAGCGACCTTCAGCGCCCACCGTATTTGAATACTACCGAAAACACACGAGCCCTGAGACAAACGCACTAAATGCGTGGTGGGTGAGCAACTCCTTAGGCCCTTATCCTGCACTCAATTACAGCACACACCCAAGTTATGGTGCGCTGTATGGGGCAAACTACATTCAACCCGCTTCCATTATCAGTCAGGCCGGTTACGAATCTCTTGGAAACCCAAAAACCTTCACACAAGCTCAGCACGATTTGGTTGGGGAAATGCGTGGTTTCTTCGATAACAACTTCGGAAACCAGACCATTCCTGGCTCTGCTGGAATCTCCAATGCACAGGCAGATGTGCCCGAAGTACAGCAGTTTTTGCTCGATTCGTTCCAAGAAGCCGTTGCCGGACAATACAACAATCCGTGGGGCTTGGGCGGTATGAGCGGAGATATGTTCAACATCTTCTTTGCAGAGAAAGTCATACAACGATTTCAACCCGAACTGCTAGTGGTAAACATGCAAGACGTGGATGTGTGTCACGGCAATTTCACTGCCTATGCAAATGCGCTCGTGCGTGCCGATTATGCTATGGCGCATCTGTGGCAGACAATTCAGAACACCCCCGGCATGGCCAACAACACCATTATGATTGCCTTGCCCGAACACGGAAGAAACCTTCAACCAAACACGGTTATCGACCCCTACGGACGTTATGCTTTGGATCATACGAATGATGAAATGTCGCGCGAGATTTTCTGCCTAGTTACAGGGCCAAGCGGAAAAGTTGTTCAGAATCAAGTTATCAGCCAGGTGCAAGGACAGAGCATTGATGTGGTGCCAACCATTGCCAAAATCCTAGGTTTCTATGATGACATTTCTTCGATGCTTCCCGGTCAACCATTAAACGCAGCATTGGTATGATGTTCCGACTGAAAAATATCACACTTCTTTCATCCTTTGCCATAATGATGGCAACCGTGCTTTTCATTGGCTGCGACAAGGAGACGGTTATTACGCCAAATCCTTACGATGATATCGTTTATCCAACTCCTCCCACTCCGGCTGACACGCTCGACCCAAGTTCGATGGTAGCTATACATCGCGATATTTTGAGACCAAAATGTTCTGTTCCGGGATGCCACGATGGCAACTTTGAGCCAGATTTCAGAACAGTTCAAAGCTCCTCTTCCACGCTAGTCTACGCGCGACTCATTAAGAATAATGCCGATTCCACATTCGCATATCGGGTCATTCCGTACGACACCGCCAATTCGGTGCTACACGAGCGCATAACCAATTGCTGCTTCGTCAATCAAAACGATAGAATGCCGCAAGACAATATTGGTGTTCCGCTCGAAAGTGCCTACATCAAACGAATTGAAAATTGGATTATGAGCGGTGCACGAAACATGTTTGGTGAGGTGGCTCAATATCCCAATCAGGCACCACAAATCGGATTTTATGTTGCGGTTGATACGTTTCAGATAAGTACCGTGATTGCTGCTGCCAATGCAGGGTTTCCTCTCGTTGACGTTGGCAATCGAATTGACGGAATTTATTACAATCCGTTCATTCTTCAATCGAATCGGAATTTTGCCATACTGATTGACGTTCAGGACGACAGCACCGCTGTTGGAAACCTGCAACTAAACAAGCTCAGATTCTCCTACGATTCAGATGATTTTTCTCCATCAGCACCTGGCTATCAGGAACGAACGGCACAGTTTATAAGTCTGCCTGGGTTTCAGATATGGTATGTGCAATTGAATACGTCATTATTCAACCCAAACAATGTTGTGTATATGCGCTATTATGTGAGCGATGGCGAAAGCACCACCGAAATGCCGCGTGATGAAATGGTAATTCAATACAAGACCTTCTGGTCGTTTTACGTGCTTCCATAATGAAAATAAACCATTGGATAGTAATCGGATTGATAGGCACGCTAGCTGCTTGCGATAAATCAACAGAAATCAGCGAAGTACCCGAAATTTCGTTTGAAAGCGTGGTGCCCAATGTGGTTACAGAATATCAGGACTCGCTCTATTTCACCATTTCGTACCGCGATGGCAATGGCGACCTTGGACAGAACGACACAGACGACAACAATCTTTTCGTGCAGGACTCCCGCAATCAAGTAACGTATGGATTCCGAATCCAGCAATTGGCGCCAAACAATGCCAGTATTGCTATTCAGGGCAATATCAACGTAACATTGCCAAACACGGCCATCATCAATGGTGGCACTAGCGAATCGGTCAATTTTACTATTTGGGTGGTTGATCGCGCAGGAAACGAAAGCAATAAGGTTAGTTCAAGCACTGTGACGGTGAATGCCCCGTAGAGACGCGATAAATCGCGTCTCTACCCTTCGGTCTTTGCCTTTGCTTCCTTCAGGCGTTTACCCACATTGAAAACACGGGAGATATTGAATCCCAATTTGATTTCGGCATATTCCCAACTGTCAGGAGACTCAACGAGGAAATTATTCTCAACAATACCACGTGCGTTGCTCACATCTATATGAAATACGTGACCCCCAGTTTCAATCTCAACACCAACACTTATGGGCATATGAAAAGGAACGCCTTTCTGATTGTAGCGATACGGTGAGAACACATAGAAGTAATCGGCAATAATGGCCACCCGTTTAGAAACCTTAAACCGACCTGCAATTCCAAGAGCAAACATCGAATTTTCATCCTGCGGGTCTCTTACAAAATTACGATGCACATACGTTGGCAACAGCTCAATGGAAACACCCGGACTGAACTTGCGCGATATAATCAGTTGAGCTGTGTAAGACAATCGATGGAAAAAACTTTTTGATGAACCGTATGTCTGAACCAAACTATCGTTAACGCCTGAATAAAAAGCAGCCTTTTTGCTTGGGTTAAGCCCCATAGTGCCCACAAAAGCCAAGCTGAAAGGTCGCCTGTTGTCCGTGGTCTGGTTGTAAAAGCGCCATTTCACAAACCCATCCACAAGGTTATTCATCTGACTGCGCCCAAGCCCAATCATCACGTCATCGGTAATACCATACTCAACTGCTAATCGAACATCGGCCACATTATCAAACCCAAAAAACGAATCAGGCCCATCGTTGTCATTCCGTGTAGAATAGATATTTCCGAAACGGTGAGAAATACGTACATCCAAAGTTTTTCCCTTCACCGTTTCTATGGAATGGGCTTGAATAACACGGGTAGTTTTGAAGGTGGCTGTAACTTTTTCCTGCTTTGGTGGAGCAACTTCATCCAGCATTTGTAATAGGTCGTCTTGCGCCATTCCCGCAAACGGAAAAGAGAATATGAAGGCAATAAAAAGCAGGTAGTCCTTATTTTTTCTCATACGGCTTAAATTCGAAATACGTTTTCACTTCAATCACTTCGGCAATGTTCGCAAACACCACCTTCGGAACTTTGATATTATAGTTTCTCAGCGCTATCGCAAAATCGCACATCAGCTTGGCTCTTCCTTTCTTACAGACTATCATACCGCTAAAGCTCTCTGCCCTATCCTGACCGTGAATATTCATCATTCCTGTTGCGGTAACATTATAAATAGTATCCTTGGTAAGGTCTAAGGTATCGCTCAGTTTCCCCTTGAATGTGGCATACGGATACTTGTCCGATTCCAAATAATTCTCGTTGAAATGTTCTTGCATCAACGGTTTTTCAAATTTGAACGCGGAAATAGGAACACGAAAAACAATCTCTTTCTTAGCCACATTAAGCAATGATGTAGATGCCGTATTAAACGCTTCAATGTTCTCAACCGGAGTGGCCGAAAAGAAGCTGACCAAGCTACTATCGGTGGTGTAAATAGACTGCGCAAATGATTGCCCTGCAAGCATTGTCAATCCCAAAATTATGATTGAAACTAGTTTCATGATATAAGTTCTATTGTTGTGGAAAATCGCTGCTAACCCAGCATGCAAACACTTGTTTTATTGAATCTGGCAATGGATTACCAGGAGGCATTACAAAGCTAATGTCGCTTGAGGACACTCTCAATCCAATCTTAGATTCTGAGAGTGCCCCAGAAGCCTGTAGGTTTGCAAATGTGGTAAAATCGCCATTGGAAGCCTGCGCTCCATGACACCCAGACGAAGTGGCGCAATAAGTATCGATTAAGATTTTCGTATTGGATACATACGTTGCTTGCAGTGTATCGCAATATTCTTGAGGCACTTCGTCTACCAATTCGCCTTTATCCGTAAGGCATCCTGCCGTACCTATAATTATTACCGCAATTATCAGCGAGAAAAAACTTTTTATTTTAATCATGTTTCCGCGAATAAACAAAAAAGGTGCCACAAGGCACCTCTTCGTTTCCATTTAAGTATCTATTTAGTTGACCAACAATTTCTTGATGGTTGATTTTCCACCTACTTCAATCTGCATGAAATAAACTCCTGTATTTAGGCTTCGTGATCTTACATCAATTTTAATATCGCCACCATCATGCTTCTCCTCAATCACTTTCCGTCCTTGCACGTCAAACAAAGTAATCATGATTTCTTCATCAATATCTTTTGCTGCAACATGAATCTCATCTATTACAGGGTTTGGATAAACTGAAAGTGCTTCAAGTTCTTTCTCAGAAATTCCAACAGTACTTTCATTGAAAGTGAATGATTCAGAAGTAATTACATCACCGCTCGTACTTCCGTTTCCGTTGGCAAAATTGAAAGCTCCGTAAAATGTTACTTCACCTGTGCCAGAAGTTGGAGCAGTCCAACCAAAGGTGTAGATCTTAGTTCCCGAACCAGAAGTTCCGCCCTGTGTATGAGTCAGGTACTTTGAACTTCCGTTCAACGTTGTTCCCGCATCAGAAGCAGTAAGTGTTCCTACTAAGCTTCCTCCAGTCGTTTGTGGAGATAGTGAGAACCCGAATTTATTTCCTCCATTAGACATGGTAAGTGTCATGCTGTACGTTTGCCCGCCAATGTATCCACTTCCTGGGATTCCAGTCAGAGAAACCGATTGATTTGAGGCCATAGGACCGCCAGAATGACACCCGCTTCTAGCGCAAGTATTTCCATTATCGCCAGGCGAACCTGTGTTGCCGGCAGGTGCCGCATTAGAATTACTGGTTACCGTTTGGTAATTAATATCAACCACCATTCCAGCGATTAAAACAGCAGACAGTACAAGGGTAAATTTCTTCTTCATGTGACAGATGGTTTCTAAATTTTCGTTAAAAATAAAAGACGAATTCAATTGAAAAAGCCGCAGTACGGACAAATTCAATAAAAGTTCGACCGTAAAACTGCAAAAGCTTAGCGGGGTTGCTTCTACAAGACAGATTTTCCCAATTGGCTTTTCCTAATTTTGACGTTCCAAATAGAAAAAATGGCTGACGATAGATACCAAGGGCACGATTATTACCTCGTTGATGAACTCCTCACCGAAGAACACCTCCTTATTCGCGAAACGGTGCGGACGTGGGTAAAGCAGAATGTTTCTCCCATCATTGAGGAATATGCGCAGAAAGCCGAATTCCCAATTCATCTGCTTAAAGGTTTAGGCGGGATAGGTGCTTTCGGCCCATACATTCCGGCAGAATATGGCGGTGCAGGTCTGGATCAGATCAGCTACGGAATCATCATGCAGGAACTTGAACGTTGCGATAGCGGATTGCGCAGCACCGCATCTGTGCAAAGCTCATTGGTCATGTTCCCTATTTGGAGCTATGCTACGGAGAGCCAGAAGCGAAAATGGCTACCCAAACTAGCCACAGGAGAATATCTTGGCTGTTTCGGATTGACCGAGCCTGACCATGGTTCTAATCCAAACGGAATGGTCACAAACTTTAAAGATGCGGGCGACCACGTAATCCTCAACGGAGCTAAAATGTGGATCAGCAATGCGCCATTTGCAGACATTGCTGTTGTGTGGGCTAAGGATGAAGAAGGCACGATTCGCGGTTTGGTTGTAGAGCGCGGAATGGAAGGATTTACCACGCCAACCACCCACGGAAAATGGAGTTTGCGCGCATCTGCCACAGGCGAATTGGTGTTCGATAACGTAAAAGTTCCGAAAGAAAATGTGTTCCCAAACATTAGAGGACTAAAAGGCCCATTGAGCTGTTTAAACTCCGCCCGCTACGGCATTGCTTGGGGTGCTTTGGGTGCCGCTTTGGATTGCTACGATACCGCTTTGCGCTATTCCAAAGAACGCATTCAGTTCGGAAAGCCAATTGGCGGTTTTCAATTGCAGCAGAAGAAACTTGCGGAGATGATTACCGAAATTACCAAAGCACAATTGCTTGTTTGGAGACTAGGTGTTCTGAAAAACGACCATCGCGCTTCTCCAGAACAAATCTCAATGGCGAAAAGAAATAATGTTGAAATCGCGCTAAGAACAGCACGTGAAGCACGCCAAATGCTTGGCGGAATGGGCATAACAGGCGAATATCCAATTATGCGCCACATGATGAACTTAGAAAGCGTTGTGACTTACGAAGGCACGCACGACATCCATCTTCTTATCACAGGAATGGACGTGACGGGATTCAATGCTTTTTCATAAAAAAAAATTGTAGTTTTATCGCTTAATAAAATAATCATAAAAATGACACAGAAAGGAAAAATCACACCTGTAGTTTTGGCAGCCGCGCTTCGAGAAAACATGAACGCAAAAGGCACATTAAAGGCTCAATTTAAAACGAATTTCCTATCAAAATTCTCCGAGGATGAATTGCAAGGGATCAAACAAGGAATTGAAGTAGAGATTAAAGCTCGAAAAATGGCCGTTGTGGATGAAAAAATAAAATTTCTAGAAGAAATGGGATATAAAGTTTCTCAATAACCAGCGGAAACATATCTGATAATAAAGAGGGTGTCTGAAAAGTCCAGGCACCCTCTTTTTTATTGGGCTACTTATCGAAGATTTTTTGAATACACAATGCTATTTGAGCTGGTTTTTCCTTTTCAGACATCCTCTTTATTTTTGTGCCATGGTCAAATTTCTTCTGTTACTATTATTTCCCATCTGCACTTTTGCCCAATACAAAGGCGTTTCATACAATCTGCAAAATGAAATTGGAACATTCACACTCACATCCAAGACCTTCTCGCACAGAATTGATAATGAGGAAGGAATTACATCCGTAATCGATAAAACAGGTGAGAAAACACTTTATCATTTTGATGAATTCCTTAATGGGTTTGTTGGACTTAGCAAAGATGGAAGAACGATTGTCCATGTTCAAACTGAGAAGAATTCTGAACCGCTAGCGAAATTGAAAATCACTTTTTATCGTGATGGAAAAAAAAGCTACACCGCAGAACTCGGAAAGTTTCTGAAATACGAATTGGATGATGCCATCAAGCGGGAAAAACTTCACAAAAGTGGCTGGCTGCGAAACGACAGCCTCCTACACAAAATGGCTAGTAATGCGTTCTATATCACCGATGATAAGGTGTTCATTTCCATTGATGGACCGCAACTGCAAGTGTTCGATATGATACAGATGTTTCACATCTACACAGGCAACGGAGCCAATCATTTCCAACAGAATTATTATTCGATTCCAAATCTGCCATTCAGAACTGAGTTTACTACTCCTGAGTACTTCCCCAAGAAAATTCCTGCCACAGAAAACGGAAGAGATTTTGATATAATCTTGGCGATTGCTGCTAGGCTCAAAACCACCATTCCTGAAGAGGCAATATATCGTGTAGAAATTGATGCGCTGGTAAGAGAAGACGGTTCTTCTGAAATTCGAAAAGCCGCCATTTTCTCAGTCAAAACCAACATACTTGATGAGAAACTATCAGACCAGTTAAAGACGAATCTGCCAATTACACGTTTCCAAACTACAACCATTCCACCTAAACATCCAGCGTGGATATTTAGCGAGAGTTTCTGGTTGAAGTAATCACTCCGTCCTGATTTTCATTGTCTGTAATCGGGGCAACGCAAGAAAAAGCGGAATCACGGATACGAGGATAAATCCACCACAAATCATATAACTATAAATGATATTGTTTGATGCCGAAAAGAACGGCATGGCGAAAATGGTTATGAGCACTCCTCGACTGGCAATATTGTAGATGTAGAAGATGCTGTTCGCACGGCCAATGATGTTATTCGGAATGTGGTTAAATAGGAACGTAACGCGCGTGATTCGTGTGGCTGCATTCGTAAATCCTATCAGCACGGAGAACAGGTAAAATCCAATAATGCTTTTTGTGAAGGCAATGACCGCAAAGGAAGTTCCAGCTATCACCATCATCAAAAGAATGGTTTTGGTTGGCGCCAAATTCCGAGTCAATTTCATAATGAGGAAGCCAGCGAACAGACTTCCGAGCGCAAAATAAACCTCGCTACTTGCGTACACATCCGCGCCAGCTTCTAACTGATTATCAACGAAAATGGGCAGCAGGAACTGCACCTCCACCAGAAGCACCACAAAAATGGAATAGGACGCTAATCCGAACACGAGCAATTCCTTGTTCAACATGAGAAATTTCCAACCGCGCTTAAATCGTTCAACAATCTTGTCCAAATCAATTGGCAACGGATTGTGGTCGACATATTTGATAAACGGAATGATGCAAGCAGCTAGGGCATACGTGCTAGCATCTAGAAGAAAAATCTGCCATATCCGCCATCTTTCAATCTCAAATGGAAAGGAAATTTGAAATCCTAGTAAATCGATGGCACCACCCGTTGTTCCTGATAAGAGAACCGCACCAAAGGCTCCAGACAAAACATTCGTGCTTTGCCCAAGCACCTCAATCATAGAATTGACACGGCCGTAATCACCTCGTGCAGCCAATTGCTGCGAGAATGCGTAGAGATTTGGATAATGGATATTGAACCCGAAAAAGGTGAAAACAAAGATGGCGGCCACCAACCACATGGGTGACTCCTGACTCATTTCGCCATAAAGTCCTGCTGCGCCAAGCACCACAAATCCGACCACAGACGCGATCCAGAAAATGTTCTTTCGAGGGTAGCGATCGATGAGTGTTCCAGCAAATAAACTCCAAAAAATGCTGATGAAGGTTGCAAAGGCCAGCACCTTTCCGAATGCGACCGTTTCATTGATGATAGAAGCAAAGTACCACGGAATGGAAAGCATCGTAATACCCTGAGCAAAGCTCGAAACCACGTGAGAAGTGAATAGAAGGGCGAGTGCGCGTTTATTTTCCATAAAAAAGTTGGGCAAAGCTAGGTTTAGTCGATGGTCAACGGTCAATAGACCACAGAAAAGTTAATCTAGGAGAAGAACGTACAATGCGGTGAACCATCTACCGTGGACTATGGTCTGTTGACTATCGACTTTCATCGCTACTTTACAACCATGGATTTTGGTCCGAAAGAAGCCCTCGAAAAACTCAGAAAATACTGCGCCTATCAGGAGCGGAGCCACGCTGATGTGAGCCAGAAAATGTGGGATCTGGAAATTCCATCAGAATGGAAAGATGATATTGTTCTTGGGTTGATGAAGGAGAATTTCCTGAATGAGGAACGGTTTGCGAGAACCTATGCGCGTGGCAAATTCAAAATCAAAAAATGGGGAAAGGTGAAGATCACCCATGGATTGAAGAAACACGAAGTGAGCAAAAAGTGTATTCAGCTTGCTTTGACCGAAATTGATCAGGATGATTACCTCCGCGTTCTAAAAGACACTATAGAGCTGAAACTTTCTCAACTGAAGGAGAAAAATCATTGGAAACGCAGATCTGCCATCTGTCGATTTGCGGCTCAACGTGGATTTGAGAGCAGTTTAATCAACGAGCAGTTGAACAGTTTACAAAGTTGATAAAGCGATAAAGTTGAATGGGTCTGTAGAATCCGCTTCCTCCTGCATTCGCATATTCGTATTCATTCGTAATTCGTGACCGCCAATCGTACATTTGCGGCCTCAATCAAACATCCGAATGATCACAAGCGATCAACTCAATAAGCTTAAAAAACGCCTTTCCGACCTGCACGGTTACCTCGATATTGACCGCAAATTGCGCGAAATTGAAGAAGAGATCCAAACCACTTTGTCTCCCGGGTTTTGGGACGACCCGAAAAAGGCGGAGGAACTGATGAAGAAAACCAACGCCAAAAAGGATTGGACCAAGGCTTATGCCAAGGCCGAAACCGCTTTGGAAGACCTTGTGGTGCTTTACGAATTCTGCAAAGAAGGCGAAGCATCTGAGGAAGAGGTGAACGCGCAGGATGAACTGTTCACCGACCTTTTGGAGGATCTTGAGTTCAGAAATATGCTGGGCGATGAGGGTGATGAGCTGCATGCAGTACTTGAAATAAACTCAGGCGCTGGTGGCACAGAAAGCTGCGATTGGGCTGGTATGCTCATGCGGATGTACATCATGTGGGCTGAAAAGAACGGTTTCAAAGTGACTGAAAATGACATTCAGCAAGACGATATTGCTGGAATACGTTCTTGTTCTTTACAAATTGAGGGAGAATACGCCTACGGAAACCTGAAAGGCGAGAACGGAGTGCATCGGTTGGTGCGTATTTCTCCGTTTGATAGCAATGCGAGACGGCACACTTCGTTTGCTTCGGTTTTTGTTTACCCTGTTGTGGATGACACCATCAATATCGAAATCAATCCTGCAGACATCTCTTGGGATACATTCCGATCGGGCGGTGCTGGCGGACAAAACGTAAACAAGGTTGAGACGGGAGTTCGTGTAACTCACCATCCGAGTGGAATTATTATTCGAAATACGGAAAGCCGTTCTCAACTGGCCAACCGGGAGGCTGCATTGAAATTGCTCAAGTCTCAGCTTTATGACGTTGAGCTCCGAAAGCGATTGGAGAAAAGAGCCGAAGTGGAAGGTTCAAAAATGAAGGTTGAGTTCGGTGCACAAATTCGCAACTACGTTTTCCATCCATATAAATTGGTGAAGGATCTCCGTTCAGGAATTGAAACTTCCAACGTTCAAGGTGTGATGGACGGTGAGTTGAACAAATTCATCAAAGGATATTTACTTCAGTTTGGAAACGAGCAGAACGAATCGCTCTGACCAGCCCCCTAAATCTCCGCCTCAGGCGGAGGACTCGGTTCTCTCTGTGAACTCTGTGGCTTCCTCTGTGTTCTCTGTGGTTAAATTGTATTCGTCATATTCGTACACAATTCGTAATTCGTATCAGTAAATGAAGATCTACCACAACCCACGTTGTTCAAAATCAAGACAAACGCTTCAGATAATTCTTGATGCTGGGGTTAAACCGGAAATCATTGATTATCTCGTTGATGTTCCGACCGAAACTGAACTAAAAGAGGTAATCATCATGCTTGGCATCAGACCTTACGACCTTGTCAGACGTGGCGAAGCTGATTTCAAAAAGAACTTCAAGGGAAAAGACCTTTCGGATGACGAATTGATTGCAGCCATGGTCAAATACCCGAAATTGATTGAGCGACCGATTGTTGTGAAACAAAAAAAGGCCGTCTTGGGACGGCCTCCTGAAAACGTTATCACATTACTTTAAGTCTTAGTCGCGTGGCGCTATCATAGCGGCAAGCTTCTCACCCATTGCTGGGCTGAAACGCTCCATAAAAAGCAGAGTGGCCATCAAAGGAATCCAAAGTCCTAGGAAGACCAGCATCCAAAAACCCAACATCATATACATGAATATTACTACGATTCCGACACTCATATCATTAGAATTTGAGGCGAAAGTAATGGTTGTAGGCGATATGCGCAAAGGGAAGTTCTGGTAAAACAAAAAAAAGATGGAAAATGGAAAAATAGCCTAATCATCTTACTAATAATTGCGTGCACGTATTTTGACAACTCTAGTTTGGAGCACCCAATACTTCACTTTGAAAAGTGGAGTATCTTATGGCAATGTTCTTCCATCGAAAAAGAGAACTTGTTTGTGCTAATGAGAGGTTTTGAGATATGGGAAAGCCTAGTTTGAGATTGGCTGTAAGCTAAATCGTTCAGAATTCAAGACACGCAGGACATAATGCAGAGAGAATTTCTCCAGCACAAAAAAAAACCGTGAATCAACATTACGCTGAGAAACAAATAAGCCCCATCCGCCTGGGCGGAAAGGGCTTGTTCATAGTGGAGCCGGAGGGATTCGAACCCTCGTCCAAACACCAGACCTGTGGGCCTTCTACATGTTTATTCTCAACTTAATTTTCGAGACCGGTCCGGCAAGAGACAACCTAACTGATCCTTATCCTCTGAGATTTTAGTCCGCGGGCCGAGAAAACCCTTGGCTTATTCTTACCTGTCGATGCCTCATTAGTTGCACTGTAAGACACTGTTGCAACCGAGACAGCTACTGTTTAAGTCTAACTTAAGCAGCAAGCGCGAAGTTAGATTCGCCTTGTAAAATTTGGAACATTTGATTACGGATGATCATTCCAACACCCGACATGCTTACCACACCGACCTTGCTGCTGTCAATACCGGTCGGCCCCATAAAAAAAGAACTGGTGCAAAACTAACCAAAAGCGTGCCGTTCTGTTCAAATATCAATCAATCTTGTTGCTACCAACCCAACTCAGAAAATGGAATTTCCAATTCAAAGCTAATCTTCTGATTCACCTTTCTATTTTGAAGCGTAACGGTTTGCATTTTCCAATCAAATAGTATCATCCCGAAGTTGCGGTGGTAGTAGGTTTTACCTCTCATTCGATGTGGGTTCTTCTCAATCATAACGTTGTTCGCATGAGTCAACCCACTACACATATAATCGTGGATTGGATACGGCAAATCATCACGTTTTAACTTGGATATTTCTGCATAGTGTCGATCTCCTGATATGAAAATCACACCTTTCACTCCCGTATCCTTTATCAACTTTAGCATCCGCTCACGAGCGGTTGAAAAATGTCCCCAAGTTTCGAAAGGATGTTTATCAGACACAAATTGAAAGCTAGAACCGACCAATACAACCTTGGCTGTTGAATTTTTGAATTCGTTCTCCAGCCAAAGCCATTGCACCTCTCCCAGCACATCACCATCTGTATCTGGTTTATCACGATGATAGCGTTGATCCAGCAAAATCACCCTTACGCGATTATCATCTACGCCATATTCATAGCTGGTGTAAATTCCTTCTTGACTCCATCTTGGACTTCCACTCGGTTCTTCAAAAAATTCTAGAAAAATCTTCTGGCTTTCTGCACGCTTTGGATATTCTTTCCCACCATCATTCACTCCGTAATCATGGTCGTCCCAAGTGGCAATGATGGGACATTTTTCCTTTAACAACTGATAATTGTAGTTATCGCCAAGCTGCTGATATTTTCTTCGGAGCAGTTCCATGTCTTCCGTATCAGCATAAATATTATCGCCAAGCCAGATCCATAGTTGTGGATTCATGGCAATCACTGTTTTCCAGATAAACTGCTCGCCTATTTGATGTCCGCAAGAACCGAAAGCAATTCGCTCAATTGGCTTTTGACCTGAAACGAAGTTTGACAAGCAAAAGACAAAGCTAAACAGCACGAATATTCTCATCCAACGAAGGTCGGTTTTAATGTCTAATTTTCGGAATCAGACCTTGCAACGTGAAAACACTTCTCCTTTGCTTAATTCCATTTTTAGCAACTACGGCTTTTGCTCAATCTCCTATTGGATCTAGAACCATCACCTACAACGACCCAGCTAGAAACAACCGTGCAATACAATGCGAAATCTACTATCCAGGAGTGACCGCTGGGAACAATACCGTTGTGGCGGTTGGAGAATTTCCAATCATAATTTTCGGACATGGTTTTACCATGCAACCTACCGCTTATCCGAATTGGAAAGATGAATTCGTTCCTGATGGATATATAATGATTTTCCCGGGAACAGAAACGTCATTTAGTCCGAATCATGAGAATTTCGGATTAGACCTGCGGTTTCTGGCCACGCAAATGCAGAATGAGGGACAGAATAACGCTTCGCCATTCTATCAGCATGTTTCGGATCGGACTGCCATTATGGGACATAGCATGGGAGGTGGAGCAACGTTTTTGGCGGCTTCAGGTTTTGCTGGTGTTGATTGTATTGTAGGTCTCGCTCCTGCCGAAACAACCCTATCTGCTGTTTCAGCAGCCGCCACGGTTACCGCACCTACTTTGGTGTTATCTGGCACGTCTGATGGTGTAACTCCTCCTGCGGATCATCACATTCCGATTTACAATGCGACTGGGTCTGACTGTAAGTACTTTGTAAACATTCAGGACGGTTCTCATTGCCGTTATGCTTCAAGTCCAGGTTTGTGTACTCTAGGCGAATTTATGCCTGGAAGCCTTTCTGCTGCAGACCAACAGGCGGTGAGCTATGCGGTGTGTCATCCTTGGTTCGATTATTTTTTGAAGGACGATTGTGATGCTTGGGATGATTATTTAACGGCCCTTTCTACCGAAACAAATCTGGGAGCGATAGAATCGGACTGTGCAAACGATGCTCCCATCATTGCCGACAATAACGGAACATTGGAAAGCGACCAACAAGCGAACTATCTATGGTATTTAGACGGTGGCCCCATCACAAATGAGACAGCTCAAACGCATATTTATACGCAAGCCGGCACTTATAAGGTAGGCACGG
>Ga0105055_10004330_pt1 | contig 20851 bp, 25 predicted proteins | sample BON03_FD_78090 | JGI IMG/M metagenome (GOLD analysis project Ga0105055, IMG submission 78090) | Freshwater microbial communities from Lake Bonney liftoff mats and glacier meltwater in Antarctica - BON-03 | ecosystem: Environmental > Aquatic > Freshwater > Ice > Glacier meltwater | place: Lake...
CAAGAAGCTTCATCTGGAAATCGATTAATGAAATTGATGATATTCATGATCAAACCGTTTATTTTGACCTAATTTAAAACAACTTATTCACCTGATAAAGGAATTGTCACTAACTGTCACTTACATCTTATTTGGCTACTGGTGCAAAAGCGGATATACATAATTTTTTTTATCTTGATCAGAAATAATCCTTTTAGAAATGGAGCAAATCAATGTAGATCCAGACGGGGTCAGAATCTTCATACCCGAAAATCCTGAAGTAGCGAGCTATCGTAACAGGAATGATATTTACCAGAAACATTTGAAACAAGTCAGAAAAATTATAGTCTTTGGCCTAGTTGGATTTTTAGCGGTTTGTTGGCTTTTTTCTCAAAATGGAAGGTACCAACCAGCATCTACAGAGGGGTCTTTAGTTATAGACACAAGAAACGGGATAGTATTTGATTATAAAGGAAATTGGATAGGTCAAAACGAATGGAAACCAAGGTTTGTCAAAATTCATAGAATTGAAATGGGTTTTTGGCCGTATTTCGGATTTTGGAAAGTGAAATCAGAAGATAAATGATAACTGTGATTCCAATCCGATACTTTAAAAAATCAATAAACCGAAAAACAATACCAGACAAATCACATTATGGAAAACGAAGAACAAGCTAATCCAGAGTCAACCTCTACATCGAATAAAAATGATTCTATGTTTGAAACACTGGACAAATTGCAGAATTAACTTGATCAAATATCTGTAAGCCTAAAATGGCTCACAATTCTGATTGACTATTTTGATGAGTGTGATACTTGAGGTAGTTAAAATACTAATGAAAAACAAGGACGAACAGCCGATCAAGTTTCACAACGAGGCACACAAGAAGAATTACGAGAAAGAGATGAAAGCTCGATCAGATCAAAAGCAGCCGCTAGACTCAAAAACGATGATCGAGCAAATTCGGAAAAACTCAAAGGATTAGAACTCGGTCACACATTAAGAACATGAATAATCCGAAAGAGAATTGATCAAAAAATACCCTGTACATGGTTTTGTTTTGTAGAGGCAGTAGATTCAATTTTAAAACTCAGCTTATGGACCTAAGAATTTTCATCTTGATTGGAATAGTTTCCTGCTCTTGGATAATCATTACCTATTATGGTTTTGCGATAAAAAAGGGTTTCCCTATCGGTAGCTTATTTATGCCCGACAAGGCTAAAAATTTCAAGCTGTTTTCTTTAATTGCTGGTATTTACTTCACAATTGCAGGAGCGATGGACTTTGGCTGGTACTATGTTCTCATTATTCCAATAGCATCATTTGTTGTCGCATTTCTATTAACAACTCTACTCAAAAAGCATGTTCAATTGATCGGAGTGAGTGGTTTTTTGGTTTTAATTATTCTTAATATTCTGATTCAAATTAAATTTTAAATATGAAAGCAATTTTTGGGATGATAGGGGCAGTCTTCATAGTCACTGCAACTATAACACACATTTGGACAGTGATCATTGCCTTTACTGAAGGTGGTTTCTTTCACGGAATTATCTCGCTATTCCTTCCATTTCTATCCGAAATATATTGGATGGTTAAAATGTTTGGAGAGAACGACGCTTACGCCTACACAGCATTTATACACCTGATATTGGCTATACCAATATCTATTTTTGGTAGATGAAAAATGGAACATTATCAACCAAACCTGTCATAGGCAAAGAAATTGAAACACTTACAACACTAAAAGAAATAGCTTATGCCAAACAAGGAGGATCAAATAATGAATCTCCAGAGGCTATTGAAGGCAACCCAAACGAGTATTAACAGTATATCAATAAAATCTATGGACAAGCTAGCGAAAGCAACGCAGATGGCAAGAATCAAGCTGATGCTAAAGATCAAAAACCAAAGCAGCCAAAAGGAAAAACTAACCCAGCTAGCTTTAGAACTTATTTTGGCGGGAACCGATCAAAGCCAGATAGTGCAGGTTTTAGTTATTAGAGAGGGCCTAAGCGCATCAGAGAAAGTGGTATTACAAGAGGTTATGGCACAATTTTAAGAGTCGAGACACAGATTTGTCAACCTCAAAATCAACCCAAGTTCACTGATACAATCTAAACTAAACTTTTTGTAAACTTTCAAAAAAATAACCATGGACAATTTCTCTTTTTGGAACATTACCTACTACACTCTTTTCACCTATCTCGTTTTTCACCATCAACACATGGCTAAAAACTTCAAAGGATCTTCCATAGTATTTCAAACCGTTATTACAACAATTGGGTTTCTCGGCATGGTTGTTCAGTATGGTTTTTTGATTTATTATGGGATAACAGTCGTTTGGTGGGCGCCATTTATAGTTTTTCTCATTGGCTTGGTTGCGAAAATTCCTTTGAATTTCATTGAAACCTTGATTGACCAGCTTTACCTAGTTTTTTTTGGGTTCGTTCTAATCCCGTTATTCGGATACCTTATGTTTACAACTATTCCCGTGTGACCCCTTTTTTAACACCCCAATTCACGCCCCTATCAAAAAAAAAAACCCTAACTATCTCAAATATTGATAGTTAGGGTTTTTAATTGTAGAGAGAAAGGGATTCGAACCCTCGATACCCTCACGAGTATACACGCTTTCCAAGCGTGCGCCTTCAGCCGCTCGGCCACCTCTCTAGGTTGTTTTCCAATCCGGTATTCCGAATCGGAGTGCAAAGAAAATTATTATTAGTGCCCTTTCCAAATTATCCTGGAAAATAGCCAATGAAATTAATCTTATGCGCTCATCTCTCCCGCCAAAGGCACTTTCAGCTTTGCTATTACATCTGAATGCTTACTTTCTTGACCCAGCAAAAACATCAGTTTCGTCACTGCCGCTTCTGTAGTCATATCCGTCCCACTGATCACCCCAACATTCAGAAGTTCTTTACTGGTCTCATAGCGTCCTTGGATCACCCGCCCTCCATTGCATTGAGATACATTTAAAATGATAATTCCATTTTTGATGGCTTTCTGCAGTGAATTCATAAACCAATCCTCGCTTGGACTATTTCCCGAGCCGTAGGTTTCCAAAACAATTGCCTTGAGCCCTTCGATATTAAGCATCGAGTCAATTACATTCTGTGTGATTCCCGGGAATAGCTTAAGAATAAGCACATTATTATCAAGCGTATTTCTATTCACCAATTTCTTGTGCGATTCCAGCGGTCGAATAGCCTGGGTATTGTAATCGATTACAATTCCTGACTCAGCCAGCGGCGGATAATTCTCCGATTCAAAAGCATCAAAATGAACACTTTGCACTTTTTTAGAGCGATTCCCTCTTAATAAGAGGTGATTAAAGAATATACAAACTTCAGGTACTATTGGCTCTCCATTGATCTTTGCGGTAGCGATTTCCAAGGAAGTCATCAGATTCTCACGCGCATCTGAACGCATGGCCGAGATAGGCAACTGTGCTCCTGTGAAAATCACAGGCTTGTTCAAACCCTGAAGCATATAGCTCAGCATAGAAGCTGAATACGCCATGGTATCTGTACCGTGTAGCACTACAAATCCATCGTAGCTATCGTAATTCTCATAGATAATATAGGCCATATCTTTCCAGTGGCTCATCGTGACATTGGAAGAATCAATAGGCTCAGGGAAAGAAATCACCGTGATGGCGATGTCCATGGTATAAAGAATAGGGATCTTCTCCAGAATCTGCCCAAAATTAAATGGCACCAAGGCACCACTATCGTCATAGGCCATTCCAAGCGTCCCTCCTGTATAAACAATCAGTACAGAAGAAGTCTTGCTGGTGCGAAGGGCTGTATTTAATCGTATTATTTTATAATTCATGATCCAATCTCTCGGAAAAGGTTAAGGGCATTTTGTTTTGTGCGTAGCGCTACTTCCTCTTTCGAAATCTGTAGATAATCTCCGACTTTCTCTGCTATAATAGGCAAATATGCCGGAGAGTTCCGTTTTCCTCTATAAGGCACAGGCGCAAGATATGGCGCATCTGTTTCCAACACTAGATGGTCTATGCTGATTTTTGGAATCACCTGATCCAAACCACCGTTCTTGAAAGTAGCTACGCCTCCGATTCCAAGCAGAAAGCCCATTTCAATAATTTTCTTTGCCTGAGCTAGATTTCCGTTAAAGCAATGGAAGATACCTCTTAACTTACCGTCAAGTTCCTCCTTTACTATCGCAATGGTCTCATCCATAGAATCTCGGCAGTGAAGCACAATCGGCAAATCTCTTTCTTTTGCCCAGTTGATCTGGATTTTCAGCGCTTCTTTTTGTTGCTCAAAAAATGTCTTGTCCCAATATAAATCCAGTCCAATTTCTCCCACCCCTGCAAACTGGCGCTTATTCAGCCAGTCTTCCATGATAGTAAGTTGCTCCCGAAAGTCTTCCTTTACATCGCAGGGATGCAGACCCATCATCGGAATGCACAAGCCCGGATATTTCTCCTCACATTCCAGCATCGCTGCTATCGTCTCCACATCCACATTTGGCATGTAAACTCGCTCTATGCCAGCATCTCTGATATCTTGAATTATTTGATCCCGATCCGAATCAAACTTGTTTGAATAAATATGTGCGTGCGTCTCTATGTAATTCATGGGTATATTCTGGATTTCCATTTCGTCTTGGAAGGCCAAAAATAGTAAAGAATAGTAAGGACGGTAGTATTGAAATTATAAAAATCAAAAACCAGCAAGTATCTCCAACTGATTTTTGCCCCTGCTTTCCGGGCAATTCTTCTTAGAAACATTCCTTGCAAAAGTATTTTCGCCAACCCAACACTTAGCCCAAATGATGGCTGCAACACGATAAGTCCTATTAACGCCACAAAATATAGTACTTGGAGCGACAGGACTAGTTTCCAATAAAACGGCAAAGTCATCACCCCACTCATCCATCGCTTTCTCTGATTCAACAAGTTCCGAAAACTTGTTTCTGATTTGGTCATTGCCAGCATTCTTGGACTCAGCTGATGCGCTATTTCGAAACCTTCCCGCTGAATAGCTCTGGAGATTTCTAAATCTTCCGTGAGGCAAAAAGGCAACTTCCTGAAACCACCTGACCGCTGATAAGCTTCTTTACTCATCACCATATTATTCCCTAAACCTGTTGTCTTAATGGTCAGATCCGTGGCTACTTTGACAAAACCTAAGGTCAGCCACCAATCGATCTCCTGAAACTTCTCCATCCAACTCGCCGCTTTCACCTGAGTAATCCCAATCACCAAACCTACATTTCCATCAAATGCTCCAATCCCTTCCCGTATCCAATTTGGATTTACTTCACAGTCCGCATCAGTAAAAAAATAATAATCCCCAGTCGCTTTTTCATCCAAAATCGCTAACGCGTTTGCCTTGCCATTTTTATTATACAAGGCAGTTTGAGAAGAATTAATAGTTAAAAAGGATCCATTGATGTTCTCCGCACACCAGTCTTCCAAAATGTCGGTAGTGCGATCTGAACTCTGATCATCAGCAAATAGAAACTGGATACGCTCTATTGGATAATCCAATTGATTAAAGGATCGCAAGAGAACAGGAAGATCTGTTTCTTCATTTCTGACCGCTACGAGAACTGATACTAGCGGTAATTCCTGCGGAAGTTTCTTCTGGTGATTTTTCCAGAAAAATTTAACTCGAATTAATGCAATTACAAACTGGCACAAAAGCAGACCAACTACTCCATAACATAACCAACCAATCATAACACCCCAGTTTTCCAACCCATTTTCAGTATAAAATCTAGGTATTGAGGCAAAATTTTTGGTAAAAGCTCCCTTGTCTTCAGCTGATCGTGAAACACTGCAACAGAACCAGCTTTGGTATATTGGATAGATTTCCCCAACACTACTTCGGCCTGCAAGCGCTGATCGTAATCACCCGAAAGCATATCCCACATTACGATCTCATGGAACTTGGAAACCTCCACGGCCTGACTGGATTTGATCAAACCATAAGGAGGTCGAAATAATTTTGTCTTTACTCCCAGCACATCGCCCAGCATTCTATCGCACAGCTCAATGTTATCCAGATAAACCGTTTTTTCTGTTTTCCATCCATTCAAGTGATTGTAGGTGTGGTTGCCTACTCCATGCCCTGCGCTTACTATCTCCCGAGCTAATGCCGGATTCCTTCGCACATTATCTCCAACTAAAAAAAACGTGGCTTTCTGATCTCTTTTAGCCAATTCCTGTAAGACATAATTTGTAACACCAGGTACAGGCCCATCATCAAACGTCAGGTAAACTGTATTATCCCCAGCACTTTTTCTCCAAAGTCTCTTTGGAAAAAGTCGCTGAACAAGTGCAGGAACTGTATGCCAAATCACCTATTGAAATCTTAAACTCAGCAAAGTCAAATCATCCCGCAAAGGCACATCTTTCGAAAACTGCTCGATTTTCTTTAAAAATTTTCGGTGAAACTCATCTGGATCCAAGTTCATGTTCTTATCCACAAATTTCTCCAAACGTTCCTCGCCATACTCCTCTTCCGATGGATTCATCGCCTCCGTCAGCCCATCAGTGTAGAGATGCAGCGAAAAGTTTTTTAGATTCTCACGTTTCCCGATTTCCAGAAAAGGCAATTCATCAAAAGCTCCCAAAATCGTTGTTCCTGCATGCAAATTCTCGCATTTGCCAGTTTCTTCACGACAAAGCAAAGGTGGGTTGTGCCCGGCATTCACATAGGTAAGCTCTCTTGTTTTGAAATTGAAATGCCCTAGAAAAAAAGTAATGAACCGCTCTCCATGTGTATTTTCATACAAGGTGTAGTTCAGTTGCTTCACGACCATTTCCAGATCTGCATCGCTTCGCAAAAGCGTACGCAAAGCCGCTTGGAAATTAGACATCAAAAGTGCTGCAGAAATTCCCTTTCCCGACACATCCGCTATACAGAAGTAGACCTCATCCTTGGACTTGCGGATCAGATCGTAATAATCTCCGCCCACCATACTATGCGGCAAATAGGTCACCTTGGCCTTCAGCTCCTTATCTATCGGAAGCTCAGCCGGAAAAAGCATTTGCTGTACCTGTGAGGCTATCGCAACTTCCCGATTCAAGATCTCCTGCTCCAGCTGCTTTCTGGCAAATCGCTTATTTTCCAAAGCCACGACAAGAATATTGGTCAGCGCCTGAGTGAAATTCAGATCCAATTCCATGCTTTGATCCTTTCTCCTCAAGAAAAGAATCGCAAGCATCTTGTCCTTATGATAGACTGGCAGATAGGTTTCTAGTTCTTCAAAAGAATATTCTTCCTCCAACTCCAGCCTCAATTCGCCTGTGGATTTCTCATCCACAACTTGATCGGTAGAAATTAACAGTGGCACATTCCCTTTTACGCCATGAGAGATCTTGTTTTCAAAAGCCCCTTGCTTCGCCACATAAAGTATCAGCGCCTTGATATTCAGATGGACTAGGCAGGTAAATTTGAAAATATTGAGCAAAACTGCTTCAGACTGATTTTCATTAATCGCCTGAGTGATCTCTAGCAGAGATTTGAGCTGCAGTTCCTTGCGTTGGTATTTATGTAGTTCTGTGGTCAATTCTAACGTGTATTATGTGCCATTAAGCCCTTTTTCGTTGCCAAAAAATATAAGCCAGTTCCTTCTTTCATGATATCTACTGCTCCAAATCTCTCCTTATCCGGATCGTCCAGACATTTGATATACCCTTGAGAAAAGAGGTGGTGCAAAGTAGACAGCAGCAGTTCCTCCTCCCAATCCAAGGTTTCCAAAAGGTAGCTATAGGGCTGAACGAAGTAAAGCTCGTCCATCAAGTCAAATTCCTCGTCGTTCATGATTCTAAATTCAAATTCTAAATTAACACTTCTCTAGTTCCCCCTGCCCTTCCAAGTGAATTTTCCACGCAAAGCCCCCAGCCCAACTCTCACTACATAGAATGGATGTACCAAAGAAGTTTGAAGTAGCGAGATATTACTCGGTTCTCGGTCCATACTTTTCAAAACTTTGCCTAAGCTCACCTTTTCTGCAGTGACTTTCACCAGCCAAACTAATCCAAAAGCCAAAACTCCTTTCCCCCCAAGGGAAATCAAATAAAAGCTTCCTATCCAAATCAACTGAATTAAAAATGCTGCCACGGCGGATAAGACATGTGAAATGGCGAGATGTGTTTTCCACTTACTTGCCCATCGAACGCGCTGATTGATTAAGGCTCGCCAAGTAGGCTCTGCCGTAGTTTTAACCAACGTCTCTAAAGATGCTAAATAGCAACACGCTTCTGCGCCATACATTTTAAAAATCTTCTTCAAGAGAAATTCATCATCCCCCGAAGCATATTCACGATTTCCCTCGTAGCCATTCACTTGCTCAAAAGCGGCCTTTCTATAGACCAGATTTGCTCCACTGCACATCAGAGGTTCTTTTCTGGCAAAAGAGTACTTAGTCATCAACAAAATACTCGCCCAGTCAAGGGACTGAAACATTTCCAAAAACTCACCATTCTTCTCTACCAATACTGCTCCGGCCACCAACTGAACTTTGGGATCCTGAAAAGGCAAAATCATCTTTTCTATCCAAAATTCCGGGAAATCGCAATCCGAATCAGTACACAGAATAAGTTCTCCAGCGGCCATATTCACTCCATATTCTAAAGCAGATTTCTTCCCTTTGTGCAGACTTTGCAGAACTTGGATAGTTGTTTTTACTTGGAAACATTTTTCTAATAGCTGAAATGAGCCATCTTCTGAATGATCATCTATAAGCAAAATCTCAAGATTTGAGTAGCTGAGCTTCTTTATATTTAAGCTCAACTTCAGGATATTCTTAGCCTCGTTTCGAAAAGGAACGATGAGTGTCACTTTTGGCGAAAACGCCTGAATTAAAGCGAAATACTCTTTTTCTGGCCAAAATCTACTCATCCACCAAAGCAATGTGAAGTAACTCAAAGACCAGATGAGGTAAAAACTTAGCATGTTTTGGGCTAACTTGCGAGGGTGAGCAAAGAACAAGAAAAAGTACCAAAGGAAAAAATCATTTTAGGCATAGATCCCGGCACCAATGTAATGGGTTACGGGGTGATTTTGACTGAAGGCAAAAAGTACAAACTTCTACAATACGGCGTGATTCATCTCAAAAAATATGAAACGCACGAGTTGAAACTCAAGAAGATTTTTGAACGCATCACGGGGATTTTAGAGGAATTTATGCCTGACAGTGTGGCTTTGGAGGCTCCATTCTTCGGCGTAAACGTGCAATCTATGCTTAAGCTCGGTCGTGCACAAGGAGTAGCCATGGCCGCAGCTTTGGCCAGAGATATTCCCATCACCGAGTATTCTCCAAAAAAAGTAAAGCAGTCTGTCACCGGAAATGGAAATGCCTCCAAAGAACAGGTTGCAGCTATGCTACAGACACTTTTCTCGCTAACAGAGCTGCCTAAAATGCTGGATGCTACGGATGCTTTGGCTGTTGCACTATGCCATCATTTTCATGATGGGCGACTTCAGACAAAAGGCAGAAATGCAGGCTGGAAATCATTCATCGAAAGTAATCCAGACCGCCTGAAAAAATAAAAACCCGGCGCTAACCGGGGTTTTAGGGTGTTTTTTGAAATCTCATAGCTAATTATCCGCTTTTCTGACAGTTACTATCTAAAAACAGTATAAAGGAAGCTCCAGACTAGGTTTTGAGGCCACTTTTGTCTCCCGTATTCTCTCTTACAGACTTTTCAGCAAAGGCTAAATGGCTACTGGCACGATTCCGAAATCAATTAGAAATCATATCCAATGGAGATTTTCAACACATTATTTTTGACATCCTGATTGTAATAATTCACACTCTGGAATCCAATATCATAACTCACCTGAGCATTCAGCCCTAGAGGTAAATTAGCCCCGACTCCCACAACTCCCGCAATATCATATCCTTTAATAGGCTCTGTGCTCGTTTCAGTTCCTCCGTCTACATAGTTAAGTTTTCTAGAGACCAAAACGGAACCTTGAGGCCCGGCAAAGACATTAAGAAATGGCAGGAAATCAACCCGAAATAAAACGGGCACATCCACATAGCTCAGTCGGTCATTTTGGATAGGAGGAGTACCGATTAGACCATCGCTTTCGTAACCTTTTTGCGAAAATTGTAGTCCTGGCTCTATGGAAATAAATCCTAACTCTTTTCTGAAATATGCTCCTGCATGAAATCCTGCGATAGGATCAGAATCAAAGTCAGAAAAATTAGCAGTGCTAAAACCTGCGCGAACACCAAATTGCGCTTCTGCTGTACCGAAGAACCCGAGGGCGAATACTAATACCAAAAGTTTTTTCATAAAATATTAATTCGTTAGGGGGGTTTATTTAAGTAGAATTCAATGATTTAAATACTAAAATCTGAGATATTTCCAGAATTAAAAAGAATGGTGAGGAGCTTCTTTTTAAATTAACTGCATAAAAATAAGGCAACTATCAATATATTCAACTTGTCACCATAACTTTTTAGTACCGAACAAATGGAAAATTTCTTAAGCCTATTCAGCAAATTCCCTACCATAAGCAATGAAGCAAAGCAAGCTTTCGCAAGCCGTCTTGAAGAATTTGAGGTAGAAAAAGGCTTTTTACTGGAAAAAGAGGGGCAAGTAAGCAACTATTTGTATTTCGTCGTACAAGGCTCAGCAAGAAGCTATTACATCCGAGAAAACCGGGATATTACCGTCTCATTTACACTGGATGAGGAGTTTGTCACGGCTATGCATTCTTTTATCACCAGAAAACCATCCTACGAAAACATCGAAACGATGGAGAAAAGCAACGTATTAAAAATCTCTTACGAGGATCTTCAAGCTTGTTTTAAAGACTTTCCAGATCTGGAGCGATCCTACCGTATGATTTTGGAGCAATACTATATCGTACTGGAAGAACATCAGATATTCAACAAATTCAAAACAGCTCGGGAAAGATACCTCGAACTGATGCAATACCGACCAAAAGTGATCCACAGGGCTTCTGTAGGACAAATTGCCTCATTTCTCGATATGACTATCGAGACATTGAGTAGAATCCGAGCAAGAATCTGAAGAAGCAATCCGCCGGAACCAAAATCCTAAGAACTACTCCCTTTAAATTGATCTTCCTTGTATGCGAATAGCACGTTGAAGGTCGTTAGGGAACCGTATGCTCTCGTGATGTATTGCTGCAGATGCACTCGATCTTCGTCGTCTAGCTTTGGATGGTTATTGATATTTTGTTCTAGGACTCTCAGCTTTTCTCGAACCATCACGATCTTATGAAAGAAAGCTGACATCGGGATTTCTTTTGCTTGTAGCGCGTCATCATTTGGTTCGAAAACAACATTTCCTCCCATCCATTTCCCTCCTAAAGGTACTATAGGAGTTCGCTCGGAAGTCTGGATTAGCGCTTCACGAATTGCTTTCTCCACATCCTTCAGGGTGAGCATTGGAAAGTCTGGAACTTTTGCTTCCTCCACTGTAAACCCCTCGTAGTCTCTCGCAAGAGTCTTAACCTCTTCGGTGCTATAAAAATAGATTTTGTAATACGTATCGTCCAGAGAAAGGATCATTCCACTCCCAAACTTTGGATGTACTAATTTGCTCCCTGGAGCTAATTGACTTGCTTGTGCCATTTTGAAAAAAAGGTTTAGGCAGCCAAAATAAGGAATTTTGGCAAAACAGAAATGTCAGCATTGAAAGATGGTAAGCTAAAAGCTGTCTCACCTTTTTTTATATTGTTGTTTCGACCAAGAAATAACAATATGAAGCAAATCAGGAATAATTTTTTATCCGGGCATCCAATTATAGCACAGCTTTTAACCTTGATCCCAAAAAAGATTTTCAAAGAAGTAATTGAACTGGAAGGCTAGGACAGGTAGTACAAAAAGCTTAAATCAACGGATCATTTTATCTGCATGTTTTATGCTGTACTCACCCGAAACAGCAGCCTGAGGGAGGGCTGATAGAATTTTTCTTTTATAGCCCAGAAGTTTATTCCTTTTGGAATCAAGCAATTGCCTGCCAGAAGTATGTTGTCCGATGCGAACCGAAAACGTAGCCGCACCTTTTTCCAGTAGCTTTATTTGCGTGCGTATAGCCATTATAGAGTAAGTCTGAAGGGCAACTGGCTGAATATCGGCAGAGAGGTAGATCCCGGAAAAGTGGAAGTCTTTGACTCTACCACCATCACGCCTTTCAAAGCGGTGTTAAAGGGGGCTGGCCGTAATCCTTTAAAAGGAAAGAAAAAGGGTGGAGCCAAGGTATTTATCCAGATGAATTTGGCAAAAGGCGTCTCGAATTTCATCAGTATCCGCTCAGCTGCAACGAATGAAAATGTGTTTCTACAGGTGATGCAACTTTCCGAATTCAGCATCGCTGTGTTTGACAAAGGGTATTACCGGTATTCATGTTTTGATAAGTGGAGCAGTTCCAACAGGTATTTTGTGACTCGCAAAAAAAACAATGCGAGGTATGAGGTGATCAGGGATTTTGACAGTTCCCATACCCCAGACGTTGAAAAGGATCAGCTTATCTTGCTGAGGTACAGGGAGAACGGAGTTTCTCGGACAGTTGAGGCCAGATTGGTGAGTTATATAGATCCCCAAAGCGGTGAAAAGCTGGAGTTTATCAGCAATCTAATGGGGCATGAGGCACTGACCATAGCCCAGCTTTATAAAAATAGATGGGTCATAGAAGCGCTTTTCAAGCAGATCAATCAATCCCGATAGTTATCAGGATGAACTGAAATATTTTTTGTCGGACAATGAGAACGGAATCTAAATCCAACTAGGGAGTCACTTATCCTGAACCTGCTGTTTACCGTGCTGCACAGGAAAATAAAAGAAGCTGAAGACTTTTCTACACTGGTGATGGTGGCTGCCAAAAATCTGTGCTCCTACGTAAGTTTGGAGAAGTTTCTGCTCAATAGTAAAACATATTGTGAAAGAATATTTCAAACAGAACTCAATAAAACACAAACAGAACTTCTATTCTCAAGGTAGGGGATACTTTTTGGAAAATAGAAAAAAAGCCCCTAATTACGCATTAGAAGCCTGCCATTGGTGCCTTTAAAAATATGTCGGACGACATTATCTTTAATTATTTAGTATTCCTAAAACTAAATAATAATTAATAAAGGGAAAAAGAATTAGTTTTAAATAGCATTTTTTTTTGTAAATGGTTTTACTTTTTGGCAAACGTATTTCTAACAATTTTATCCTACAAAATCTATAAATACGCTATAACCTACCCCCATCAAGAGCATGTATTGGATCATAAATTCCCAAACCATTTCGATCTGTGCGACACAGACTAAGCCTAACTTGATCTATGATCAAAACTTCAAACTTTAACTATTAGTCTGAGGATAACCCTTACCGATAAAGCAAATAATTCAACCGCATTTTCTTATACGCTGCAAGCTCAGGTTCCCAACCGGCTCTGATGGTTGCCATGGGAACATCGTCAATTATTTGTTGTCTGAAATCTCCCCGCCCAATCTGGATTTCAATGTTGTTCATTTGGTTGCTCAACTTAGAATCAAAAAACTTCTCTTTCTCCGGACTTGCTTTGTAGAGTTCTCTAATCCAGTCAAAATTGATTTGGCCACTCTTTCTTAACAGTTCTGTGTCGTAGGCACGCAGATCAATTCCATAACAAACTTCGCCCATGAAAATCGGGCTTTCGGCCATTCCTTTTAAACCTGTTGGTGTAAAGCTGAACTGGTAAATACCTTCATAAGCAGGACTTCCCAAAACTGTAAAAGGAAAATAGGTTCCTCTACCGAGGTTGATGTAGGTACCTTCGAACATACAAAGACTAGGATAAAGTAAAACTGATTGCTCGGTATTCAAATTTGGTGATGGGCTCACCGGTAAAACGTAACGCATATCATGTGCATAGTTTGCTACTGGAATCACTTTGATATCTGCGGTTACTTTATTGGTCAGCCAGCCTTCTCCATTAGCCATCATAGCAAATTCCCCCACAGTGAGTCCATGAGACATCGGAATAGGAAACATACCGATGCCCGATTTATACTTCATATCCAGCACCGGCCCATCGATTAAATATCCATTGGGGTTTGGCCGATCCAAGATTACTAAGCGTTTGTTGTTTGCCTCACAAGCTTCCATCAAGCGAGCCAAAGCATTGATGTTGGTATAAAAGCGAACACCCACATCCTGCAGATCATAGACTAAAATATCTACATCCTGCAAATCTTCTTTGCTTGGTGTATTCTTTTTGCCATAAAGCGAGATGATCGGAATACCGGTAAGCTCATCTATGGCATCACTTACTTTTGCGCCAGCACTCGCATCTCCCCTAAAACCATGCTCTGGACCAAAAACTTTTACAACGTTAATTCCCAATTTTTGCAAACTATCCACAAGATGAGATTCCCCAATGATAGAGGTTTGGTTGGCCAGCACCGCTACTCTTTTCCCTTTCAAAAGAGGCAGGTATAACTCCGTTTGGTCAGCTCCCGTTTTTATTTCTTGGTCAGTTCCTTCGGTTTGAGATGCAGGAAGTTTTGTGGTACAAAAGCAAAGTAGGATGCTTAGGGAAAAAAGTAAGAAGGATTTCATGTGTGTATAATTTGTTTTTTAAGGGTCACATAGCCTGTCCCGTCGCGGTAGCTATCGGGGTGGTTTCGGGAGAGTCTCGCATTATGCATAGTAATTCCTCCATGTGCTACCTCTCACATGATCGATTTCATAGATTCTCTGGAAAGTAAAACTCAGATTTTTCAAAAATACGTCATTGCAAGGAACGAAGCAATCCACGAGAAGTTGGCATTTCCAAGTACGTCATTGCGAAAGGCATCATGAAATCAAACACTACTCTAGCCATCTTGCCCTGAAGCAATCTGATCGTGTTTCACAAAACAGATTGCCGCGCCTCATGCCTCTTCTCGCAATGAAGGAATCAAAACCTACTATTAAAATCCAGTACGATTTTTTTAACTTTAGGAAACACCAAAATTTTTGAACTATGAACCTCCTGATTCTACCCTTGTTTTCACTCTTGTTTTCCGTTCTCGATAGCCCAAATTTCGAATCCCAAATCATCGATTCCAACGTCGCCATAGGATATGGGGTAGTCGTAGGTGATGTGGATGGAGATGGAAAGCCAGATCTGATCCTTGCTGATAAAAAGCAATTTGTATGGTACCGAAATGGCGATTGGAAGCGATTTGTACTTGCAGAAAACCTAACTGAGCGGGATAATGTCTGCATTGCTGCCCGCGATATCGATGAGGATGGCAAAGTGGAAATTGCTGTGGGTGCGCAGTGGAACCCCGGAGAAACCAGTGATGTATCTCAATCAGGTTCGGTGCACTATTTGATCCGACCAAGCGACCCTACTCAGCTTTGGACAGCAGTTCAACTTCCACACGAGCCTACTATTCATCGTATGTATTGGGTGAAAACGGGAAGTACTAACTATCAACTCGTCGTGCTTCCACTACATGGTCGAGGAAATAAGACAGGCGAAGGAGCGGGAGTAAAAGTGATTTCTTATGAGAAACCTGCGGACCCAATGACACCTTGGAAAACACAGCTTATCGATGAATCCATGCATTTGACCCACAATATGACCTCCAAAGATTTAGGAGTTGGAGAGGGCGAGACGATTTTCATTGGAGGTAAGGAAGGAGTAAAAAGCTTTTCTTTTAAAGAAGGAGTTTGGACTCCTTTAATGATTGAGGATTCAGGCATTGAGAATCATTCTTTTGGCGAATTGAGTCTGGCGAAAATATCAGAACACGGAATGCTGCTGGCTGCAGTGGAGCCCATGCATGGGAACCAGGTGACTGCATATCTCGGTATTACTGAAAAAATGGAATCAGGTCAGATCAGAAGGATTGTCTTGGATGAAACCCTCAAAGAAGGTCATGGAATTGTGACAGGAGATTTTCTGGGAAATGGAAATATGCAGATCGTAGCTGGATCACGCACTCCCAATGAAACTGGGGAATTTGGAATCAAACTTTATGAGGCAGTGGACAAATCGTATGGTGAATTCAAAACTCACTGGATCGATCAAAATGGTATGGCAACCGAGAGTCTGACTGCGGCTGATCTGAATGGCGATGGAAAACTAGATATCATTGCAGCAGGCAGAGCGACAAATAATCTAAAAATTTATTGGAATCGGAGATAGTAAGATCGGTTCAGGATAGTCATCTACCAGCTTTCGGGCGAGAATCTATTACGCTTTGCGTATACAAAGACTGAGGTGTATGGGGCAAATTTAATGTTTCGAGGCTACCTCCAGATCATAGATTTCAATCCCCACCCGTTCTATATGTTTTTTGAGTTCTGTTTCCTTTATTTTTTCAAAATGAACCACATCAATGATTTGTAATATCTCCAGTTTATCCAGCTCTATTGAAATATTAAGCATCTGTTGAAAATTTAGCTTTTCTCCAAAAACCGCAATATCAATATCCGAACCCTCATAAAAGTTGCCTTTTGCTCTTGAGCCAAAAAGTACCGCCTTTTCAACTTCCGCACAATTAGAAAAAACTAACTGTATTTCCGACATGACCCCTTCGCTGATACCCGTATTTTTCATAAATCAAATTGTTCCTGATTGCCTGATCTTTCAGATTCAAGTTTTGTTTGAAGATCACTAAAAAGCTTGAAAAATAGATTCAAAATTAACTCCTTAATTTCCTCAGCAGTCTCAGGATCATAGGTGTGTGAGGTCTTTTCTCTACTTTTTTTTAATTGACCCCAGCCAGTGGAATTGGTAATTAACTCCATTTTAAGCGCTTCCTGCAAAACTTTAGATGGTCCATTTACATCTGATATGCCAATATCTTTTATGTAGTCCTGAAGTGTTTTCCAAGCAAGTTCATACGTGTATTCAAATCGCTGAATCAATCCTTCTGTCTCAAGCTCAGACAATTTTTCCTCCTTAGCCTGAGTCACTGCTTGAGACAATTTCAAAAAGGCCTTATTGAAATTGGAAAAACGCTGCTGCCATCTGATATCTTCTTCCATGTCAATACAAGTTAGTTTTTTCTAAAATTCAATCTCCAAGATTCAAGAACTTTTATTCATTTTTCTGATTATCCGCAATCCTGCCAGTAACCAAAATTTCTTTACTCACTCGGTCAGAAGACCGAAGACGCTAGCCCGGCCAGTGTCGGGGGTGACCCCTGCCTCCCGGCAGGCAGGGAAGCGGCCTAAATTCTTGAGTTAACCAAATCCTAATATGCTTTTGGCTCTTTACTGGTAACAAAGCGGATATACATTTTCATTTTTAACTAAAAAAACAACACGAATTGGGAATGCTCTTGTAACATAAAAAGTATATTTAAATCAAAGAAAGAGTAGAGCTATTAATTAAATACTCAACCTTCTCATCACCAATTCATCAATTTTTTCGAAGAGTTGCTTCGGGTGACGGGTTCTCCAACTCATGTCGTTGAGCTTTCCTCCCATGACCAAGTATTGATCAATGCCATACTTGCTCATCTCGGTGACCACATGATCTCGCACGTTTAACAGAGCAATCCAGCCATCTTCTAATTCATCTTGCCATTCTTCGTAATAATCATTAGCGTCTAAATCAGTGTGAAAGTTGAATACATTTTCACAAATCAGAATGTACTTGTTGATCCCTTCTTCGATCATCAATTCAATAATATTACGCTTCAACGTCATAATATCATTGTTCAACAGGTCATTCCATTCTCCTATCAATTCGATCACAGCAAAACCATCGTGATAGTCTGCATATAGCACTTTCAGAAAAAGTGTCTCACTTTCCATACTATCCCACTGAGGGTGAATCAAAAAATTATAGATCTGATCGGTAAAGTGAACCTCGCTGTTTTGATAACCAAAAAAAGGGGACTGAGGATCTTCTGAAGCGATATATAAATTTCTCCAGTTAAAGTATGGCTCAAGAGTATGCATAAGAATCGAACACGAGTGGTAAGTGCAAAGTTGCAGGCAGTGGATAGATTTTAAGCTTCATTTACACGTCAGCTTATTTTATCTGCTATAACAAATAATGAATTCTGATCGTGGTCTATGACTATTCGAATCGAGATTGCCGCGTCTCGTACCTCGTCTCGCAATGACGGAATTTTCACCGTGGTCTGGGTCCCCACAGACCATTCAGTTGTTAGTGTATTTCAGGCGGTGAAGATACAGACCAAAGCATATTCAGTGAAAAAAAACAGATTGCTTCGCTCCTAAGTCGCTCGCAATGACGATACTTACTCACTTTTCAAACTCCTAACCGGATTCATAAGTGCTGCGGAAATCGCTTGGTAGCTTACCGTAACCAATGCAATGACCAATGTTATCAATCCTGCAACTGCAAAAACCCAAATACCAAGATCAATCTTGAATGCAAAGGAATCCAGCCAAGTAGACATCGCATACCAAGATATTGGAACAGCAATTAAAAATGCCAATCCTACCAACTTGGCAAAGTTGATGGAAAGTAAAACTAAGATACTTCCAACAGAAGCACCCAAGACCTTTCGAACGCCAATCTCTTTAGTTCGGAGAAATGCCGTATACGTGGCTAACCCAAATAGACCTATGCAGGCAATTATAATTGCCAAAATTGAAAATACTCCTAAAATATGACTGCTAATTTTTTCACTTCGATAAAGCTGGTTTAGATCATCGTCCAGAAAGAAATATGCGAGTGGACTTCCATCTGAGCGCTGACTCCACTTGGATTCCAATCCTTGAACTACCTCAGCTTGTTGGCCGGAAGTGAATCTTATGGATAGAAAATTTTTTCTTCCTCTGGAATTATTCACATGTACCATTGCAAGGGGAGTTACTTGTGTATGAAGTGATTCGAAATTGAAATCATCCACCACTCCTATAACTACTAACTCTACTTCTCTGATCTCACCATTAATATTTGTACTAGTTTTAAGCTTTTGTCCCAAAGGATTTTGGGCTCCAAAAAATACTTTAACCGCTTCTTTATTAAGGATTAGAGATAGTGAATCGTTGAAAGACTCATCAAAAACTCTCCCTAACAAAGGCTCAATTCCCATGGTCTGGAAAAAATAATCATCTCCTGCAAAACTTTTTGCAGATAACACATCTCCTCCTCCTGGTTTGGTGAATTGAATCCCAATACCACCTTTTCCAGGCAAACTACTGGACACACCTATAGAAAGCACTCCAGGCAATTTTTCTAACTCTTCTTTCAGGACTCCCCCTGATTCAAGATTGCCAAATCGCTCCAGAATTAATACGTTTTCCTTTTGAAAACCCAAACTGGTAGATTGGATGTAGCTGATCTGTCGATCTATTATCAAAGTGCCCGCTATCAGGATTATGGCAACCCCAAACTGGAAAACGACTAATCCATTTCGAAGCCAATTTCTTTACCCTGCCACTTTTAGATCACCTTTAAGGATACTGATTGTGTTCAATTTGGAAATATGAAATGCAGGATAATATCCAGCCATCAGTCCAACGAAAGTTCCAAAAACTAGGAGAGATGGCAGCGCTACGAAAATAGAATTGGTTTCAATCTTAAGAGATTTTTCTGCCAAATTATTAAAGAAAGGCAAAGCCAAATTCACAAGTAAAATACCCAGAGCTAGCGAAACAAAAGTTAACAGCATAGCCTCAAGTAAAAATTGTGTTATAATCTGACTTCGATCTGATCCCATTGCTTTTCTCACTCCTACCTCACGTGCCCTATCGGCAGAACGAGCCGTGGCCAAGTTGATAAAGTTGATACAAGCCAAAGCAAGAATGAAAAGTGCTATGGATATAAAAATGCACACATAAAGATAGTTGCCATTCACTTTCATTTCTGACTGGAGATTAGAATGCAAGTGTATGGAAGTAAGGGGCTGAAGAAAGTATCTATAGCCGTTTCCCGCAGCTGTGTATTCTACGAAAGATACTCCCAGTTCCCGTTCTATTTGGCCTGCTGCAAACTTGGATACTAGGTTAGGGAATTGAGTTTCAACCAGCGAAGGATCGACTTTCGGGTTAATTTTCAAATACGTATAGGCAGAAAACCCAGTGAAGTTTTCTTGAAACAAGTCAGGAAATGAAACTGAAGAAAAAAGAAAATCTAATTTCAAGTGGGAGTTTTCATGCAGATCAGCCATCACGGACGAGACTTCAAAATCCATATCAAACATGGTGATCGACTTACCTATCGGACTTCCTGATTTGAAAAGCCGCTCCGCAGCTGTTTGAGTTAAGACCACCGTATTTGGCTTAGCCAAGGCTTGGTTTTGCGCGGCTCCTTGAAGAATTTCAAAATCAAAAACATTGAAAAAATTCGAGTCTGCCGCAGCGCCATATCGTTCTTCAAATTTTAGGTCTCCAACATTAATTACAACCTCCCCTCCCAACGTAATCAAGCGAGTAGATTCATCCACGCCATTGATTTCTTCTGCAAAAACTTCAGAATAGCTATCCGGAATAATCGCATAAAAACTCCGATGATCGGGATAAATCCGCTCCAAAGCCACACGGTAAATATTTTCATGATTGGGGATAAACCTATCGTAGGAAAGTTCATCCTTGACGTAAAGCATCATCAAAATACAACATACAAACCCAAGTGTCAATCCAAAAATATTGATGCCTGAATAAACTTTGTTCTTCAATAGATTTCGGAGAGCAATTTTTAGGTAGCTTTTAAACATAATATTCCAAGTTTTATTAAAGCGAGATTGAGGAAAATGTATTCAAATCATTAAGTATGTCGATCCTTTAGATTAGGAAGTACGCTTTTTGTTCGATAAAAATTGCTTTGATTATGTAACAGCTCTGTAAATTAAAATTTCCTAACCGTGGTCTGTGTCCACACTGACAATTCAATTGTTCGTGAATCTCGGTCTGTGAAGACATAAACCGAAGCATATTCAGTAAAAAAAAACAGATTGC
>Ga0105055_10004343_pt1 | contig 20809 bp, 13 predicted proteins | sample BON03_FD_78090 | JGI IMG/M metagenome (GOLD analysis project Ga0105055, IMG submission 78090) | Freshwater microbial communities from Lake Bonney liftoff mats and glacier meltwater in Antarctica - BON-03 | ecosystem: Environmental > Aquatic > Freshwater > Ice > Glacier meltwater | place: Lake...
AAGTTATTTCTAACCAATTCGCCTGAAAGAGAAATGCTGACAGAACTGAATCGTCCGTCTTTCTGAATATCAGTTTCAGTATTGTTGACTTCGATGGCATTTTTGCCCTCATCCTGCAGGTTGTAGAAGCGAATCTGCGTATTTAATCCGCCTTTTATCTCTACAACTTTGTTGACAAAATAAGGTGTCTCGCTAAGGTTTACGCTATGATTGATAAAGGATACCTCTGCAAAGTCTCCAACTTCGATCCAGACTCTTGGCTGGATTACTTGGCCAGCGTTAGCTTTGAAGAAATTCAACATAAGTATCGGCTTATGAATTTGAGCCTTTTTCGGAATAGAAATGAAAATCCCACTTTCAAAAGAACTTTGATTCAAAGCACAAAATGGATCTTTCTCCGGCTTTGCGATGCTTCCAAGAGCGGTGTTAGCTTTTTCTGAAAGAAGTGTGACTTCTATTTCCTCAATAGTGGAAGAGAGTGTTGGCTGATAATGTCCGTTGGCAAATACCAACACGTCACCTGCGTAACCTTCAAATACATTAGCTTTCACCTGCTCAGCAGTAACGTCAAAATCACCTGCTGGCGTGAAGTTTTGGATGCTTTGCTCGATCTTTTTGGTGATCGCAGTGAATTTGTACTCTTCTGATTTATTGGTAGGGAATCCTTGGGCTTGGAAAGCTTCCTTTCCTGCGGCGCGGACTTGATCAAAGCCATTGCCTGTATTACCCAATAATTCCACAAGTAGATCTTGCTTTATAAGCGTACTCATGCGTAATGTTTTAGGATGAAAATCAAACGGTAGCGTTAGAATCAACTTCGTCTTTGATCCAGTCGTATCCTTTTTCTTCTAGCTCTAGTGCAAGCTCTTTTGTACCTGATTTCACAATCTGACCATTGTACAATACGTGTACAAAATCAGGAATTATGTAATCCAATAATCTCTGGTAGTGAGTTACAATGATGGTAGCATTGTCTTTTGTTTTCAGTTGATTCACTCCGTTTGATACGATACGAAGCGCATCGATATCCAAACCTGAATCTGTTTCATCCAAAATAGAAAGAGTAGGAGCGAGCATCGCCATTTGGAAGATCTCGTTTCTTTTCTTTTCTCCACCTGAGAAACCTTCGTTCAACGCTCTGCTCAGAAGTTTCTGATCTATTTCAACCAGTTTCATCTTCTCTTTCATCAAAGTCAAGAATTTCACCGCGTCAAGAGGATCTTGGCCACGATGTTCTCTTACTTGATTTACTGCAGTTCTAAGGAAGTTAGTAGAGCTAACGCCAGGAATTTCTACAGGATATTGGAATGCAAGAAAAACACCCTCTCTTGCTCTAACTTCTGGAGAAAGGTCAAGCAGATTTTTTCCTTTGAACGTAACTTCACCTTCAGTCACTTTATATTCTTCCCTTCCTGCCAATACTGAAGCAAGAGTAGATTTTCCCGAGCCATTTGGCCCCATGATCGCATGGACTTCTCCTGCTTTCACTTCAAGATTTATACCTCTTAGGATTGGAGTTCCTTCGATAGAGGCGTGCAAATTTTTTATACTAAGCATAATTTTAAATTTGACATTTGATAGTTAAAATTAGGGAAACCTTGTTTTGAACTTTTATACTTATTCCCTCTAATCTCACTGTCTTTTTAATACTGTATGAATCCAGAAATAGACTTACGGATTTCTAGGCTTTTTTCAGATGTCACAAGAAATGTTTTTTCTGAAATATATTTTCAATCAAAGTCTCTATATAATTGCGAACGATACTCCACTGCTGGAGCTTTTGCTATACTTAAGAATTGAATGAATTCTTTGTTTCCTTCTCGTTCAAAGGCCTCCGCTAAGATGCCTATGATAGAACCTGAAGAAGAATTGATTTGATTTTTTAGACTTAAAACATATTGAAAACCATCCTTTAGAGTTAGTGCAAAAATAATTTTACACTATTCTCTCGCCTTTTGTCAGATGTCTAAATCTTCGAAGCGAGTGAGGATTACCTTAATTTCAAATCATAAATTTCAAATCACAAATTATCCCACTGATCCTTCGAGTGTCAAAGCCAATAACTTCTGTGCTTCCACAGCAAATTCCATTGGCAATTGATTCAATACCTCTTTGGCATACCCATTTACGATCAATGCAACTGCATCTTCGGTCGCAATTCCACGCTGGTTGCAATAGAAAAGCTGATCTTCTCCGATCTTCGAAGTAGTAGCTTCATGCTCTACTTTTGCAGTTGGATTATTGATATCGATGTACGGGAAAGTATGTGCTCCACAGCGATCTCCCATAAGTAAGGAATCACACTGCGAGAAGTTACGTGCGTTTGTAGCTCGCTTCATCACTTGCACCTGCCCTCTATATGAGTTCTGTGATTTTCCTGCGGAAATACCTTTAGATACGATTCTTGACTTGGTGTTTTTACCAATGTGAATCATTTTTGTTCCAGTATCTGCTTGCTGGTAATTGTTCGTTACCGCTACAGAATAGAATTCTCCGATGGAATTATCTCCTTTAAGAATACATGATGGATACTTCCAAGTGACTGCAGAACCTGTTTCTACTTGTGTCCAAGAAATTTTGGAGAAGTCACCAGCGCAAATACCACGCTTAGTAACGAAATTGTAAATACCACCAACGCCTTCTTTGCTTCCTGGGAACCAGTTTTGAACAGTTGAGTATTTTACTTCCGCATGTGCTCCAGCATAGATTTCTACTACTGCTGCGTGCAACTGATTCTCATCACGTTGCGGAGCGGTACATCCTTCTAGGTAAGAGACGTAGGACTCATCTTCAGCTACGATCAGTGTTCTTTCAAATTGACCTGTATTAGCAGCGTTAATTCGGAAGTAAGTGGAGAGCTCCATTGGGCAACGAATGCCTTTTGGAATATAGCAGAAGGATCCATCAGAGAACACGGCAGAGTTAAGCGCTGCATAGTAATTGTCCGTCATCGGTACGACGGATCCCAAATATTTCTTCACCAATTCAGGATGCTCCTTTACAGCTTCGCTGAAAGAGCAGAATACAATTCCCAGTTTGGAAAGTGTTCCCTTGAACGTAGTTGCTACAGAAACTGAGTCAAGCACTGCATCTACTGCAATACCTTGAAGTCTCTTTTGCTCATTCAAATTAATTCCTAATCGCTTATAGATGTCAAGTAATTCTGGATCTACTTCATCCAGATTCTTAGGCTTGCTAGCTATCTTCGGGGCAGAGTAATACTTAAGTGATTGCAAGTCGATTTTTGGATAATGGACATTGGCCCATTTTGGTTCTGACATGGCTTCCCAAGTTTTGAACGCTTTCAACCTCCAGTCAAGAAGCCACTGTGGCTCTTCTTTCTTCGCTGAAATCCATCGAATAGTTTCTTCAGTTAAACCTACAGGAGCCTCGTCGACTTCATAGTCCACAGACCATCCGTGCTCGTACTCTTTTGATGTTAGTTCTTCTAAAATTTGATTGTCTTTGCTCATTGTTGCTGAGTTATTTAGACTAATTACATTTTACCTATAAAGGTATAAGATATAATGAAAATATAGCATTTGAATCCAGTTGATATTTCTATCAATCCCAAAAAGGTTGGAAAGAAAATGCCTTTTCCATCTATTCTATACCCTCTTTACAAAAAAAAAGTATTGAAGGTTCAATACTTTTGATCTTTTAATTAATTGCTTAAATCCTTTATCTTGATTTAGTCTTAATAGGCTATTTTACTTTATCGAAAAACTGGATAGGTCTGTTTATGGATTCTTCCAAAACTATTAACGTTTCTGTCCTGTCGATTCCCTCAACTTTCTGAATATTATCAAGGACAAATCTCAGGTGGTTCGTGTCCCTACAAATGATTTTGGCGAAAATCGAATAATTACCTGTCGTGTAATAAGCACTGACTACTTCAGAGATTGTCTTAAGTTTTTCGATGACGGTGTCATAAAGCGAGCTTTTTTCAAGATAAATCCCTAAAAATGCGGATATATCATAGCCAAGTTTCGAAAAATCAATATTCAAAGTTGCACTTTTGACGATACCCATATCTTCAAGTTTCTTCATGCGTACGTGAACCGTACCAGAAGAAACAAAGACTTTTTTGGCAATTTCTGTATACGGAGTCTTAGCATCTTCATTCAGAAGTGAAATGATCTTCAAGTCTATGTTATCGATATCTAAAATTTTGTCCATTTTTAACGCGTGATTTTGGATGATTGTTAATAAATATGCCTGTAAATTACAGATTGTTCAAAATATACCAAAATTTTTTTTTCAATTTGTAATTAGAAGCAAAATCCACTTACTTTGGGCTTGATATAAATGTTTAATTGAATATTTTGTTCATGGATTAAAAAGTCGAATTAAAATTTGCGATCATTTGCATCGCCAGATATTAGTTCAATTTCAATTGAAACTTTTAATCTCTAAAGTTATATTTGGGTTTATATTCTGAAAAGGGTCTTGCTTCTGGCGAGACTTTTTTGTTTTACAGCCAGAATTCATGACGTAAATAAAGATGTATTGTAAATTCAGATGATGATTTCTTGCTTTTACGTTCAAGACCTATTAAAGATAGTATCGCACATTTTTTTTAATTATTCAATAGCTATCCTTTTTCTTTTCACTCCGCTAGGATAACTATCTTTAGTCACGATATTGCCTGATTTCTAAGTCTTTACTCATTTTTGAAGATTATGGCGTAAAAACTTTAAAGTAAATCACCATAAACGGTTAGCCGGATCACGCGGCTTTTTTTTAAGCGGTGCAGGAATGGTGGAGTGAGATTTTTATTTTTGATCACTCTATATCCACCAATTACTATGAAAAAAGCACTACTGATTATCCCATTATTCCTCATTTTCGGAGTGGGTTTAGCTCAAGTTAAGACTTTCGGTGATCAAAAGGTTTTTACTGAAAGTGACTCTGCAGCAAAATTTCACACAGTTTCTGGAGAACGTCACGGTTCTTCCTTTTTTAAAAAACATGAATTCCCTGAGGTGGAATACCTGCCTACTGACAAGCTAACTTTTGACAAATATCATACAGTGGATGTCATGTATCATTGGTATGAAGTGTGGGCTATGCAGTATCCAGACATTGTAGACCTATATGAGATAGCCAAGTCTTTTGAAGGCAGGCCAATTTTGCAGATGACCATTACCAATAAGAAAACAGGGAAGGATACAGATAAACCTGCCGCCTATTTTGAAGGAGGAAGGCATTCAGGTGAGATCACAGGTAGCGAGTCTTTACTTTGGCTTACGCAGCATCTGCTAGAAAACTATGGTAAAGATTCAGAGATAACGCATCTAATAGATACTAAGGCAATTTATCTGAGACCTCAGAATAATCCAGACGGTTCAAACCTTTATCTATTTACAGCACAAGCTAATAGAAGTACAGTTAAACCTCATGATAACGACAGAGATGGATTGTTTGATGAAGATTCAGGAGAAGATTTAGACGATGATGGTATTCTTTATGAAATAAGGAAAAAAGCGACTACTCCAGAGGATCTTGAGAAGGCGAATTATATAATTGATCCGGATCATCCTTCAGGGAAGCTAATGAAGAGAGTTTTTCCTGGTAAAGGTGATTATTTGATGTATTCTGAGGGTGTTGATAACGATGATGATGGAGAATATAATGAAGATGGAATAGGAGGGTTGGACCTTCACCGGAATTATCCTGAAAACTGGCGGCCTGATACCGGTGGAGATTTGACTGGACGTGGATATACTCAAAATGGAGCAGGAGCATTCCCGATGAGTGAGATAGAATCTAAATCTACCGTCATGTGGATGCTGACTCATCCGAATATTTCGGTAGTAAACTCTATGGATACCCGGGTGCCAATGCACTTAAGAGCACCATCTACTTCCAAAGCTGAGGAGCGCATGTACCCTGCTGATTTGACTATTTATAAGGAAATGGATCAACTGGGATTGTCTTTCACGGGCTATCCTTGGGCAGGAGATGTCTATGAAACTTACGCCACTAGATATAAGGTGAACAGAATGACCGGAGACCCTTTAAAGCCAACTCCACTATTTGGACATGGGCCTGATTTCGGGTATTTCTATTACGGTTCTATTTGGTATGGGGATGAGCTATGGAATAATGGCGCAATGAAGGATTACAACGAGGACGGAATTTATGACGATTATGATGCGCTGATGTGGGATGAGGAAGCAAATGAGGGGAAAGGTTTTAAATCCTGGACTCCAATGACACATCCTACACTTGGTGAAGTGGAGATTGGAGGATTTCATCCTAAGTTTTTTGGACAAAATGGGCCAACATGGCAACTGGAAAATTGGGCTAAAAAGCAGGCTCAGTTCAATTTGGCAATGGCCAAGAAACTTCCTGAGCTTAAAGTGGAAAACGTCACGGTCAAAAAAATCTCAGATGGTGAATTTGAGATAACGCTTTCTTGGAAAAATGTCGGCGGTCTTCCTGTTGCTTTAGAGCAAGCCAAACTGGTAAAAATTGTTCAAGAAGATAGGGTTTCACTGGTTTTCGACAAGGAATTGACTGAGGGTTACGAGGAGGCAAAAGTTAAAATTGTGAGTCCTGAGTTATATGAGAAGACGATTTATGCGGGATATACAGGACTTGGAGAGACGAAGTCGGCCATTTTCAAAGTCCAGGTAGATGGAGATGAGGAGATCAAAGGAAAAATCAAATTGTCATCTACTAGAGGAGGCTTTTTTGAGCAAGAATTCATTATTAAAAAATAGAATCAATGAAAATTAAAAATTTTGGATTGTTGCTTATCGTACTGTTCCTAGGATCGCATATACTTTTTGCACAGCAGAAAAGGCCCCTTACTCATAAAGATTACGATGCATGGGAATCACTTTCATCCGGTAAAATCACTAAAAATGGCTATTGGGTAGGTTTTCAAGTTAGTCCTCAAGATGGAGATGGACGATTAGAGATTTTCTCGTTTAAGAATCCAAGTAAGCGTCAAATAGTGCCTAGAGGAACGTTATTTGACTTTTCTGAGGATGATGCATTTGCCGTGGGTAAGATTGTGCCTGAGAAAGACTCCGTTCATGTATTGAAGTTGAAGAAGACCAAGAAGGATGATATGCCTGCCGATAGTCTATTCATATACACTATGGAAGATGATACGATGGAGAAGCTTGCAAGAGTAAAATCATATACCACACCAGAGAAAGCAGGAAATTGGATAGCTATATTATTTGAAAAGGAAAAGAAAGAGAAAGGAAAAGAAGAGGAAAAAGTAGATGCTGACTCAACTTCGAAAGAGGAAAAGATAAAGAAAACGGAGGGTACTTTACTTAAAGTCAGAAAACTGGATGGTTCTTTAAGCTATGATTTTGAGAGAGTTAAGTCTTATGGGTTCTCCAAAAATGGTGGTTTCCTTCAGTATGTATTAGCAGAACAAGATACCCTACACAATGCTGCGATTTATTTACTGAACCTTGCAAATGGCGAAAGTAAGCTTGTCTCTGAAGGAATGTCTTCTTACACGGATGTCACATTTTCTCCAGAAGCCAAATACCTAGCTTATCTCACAACGGATGATTCTACCAAGGCTAAAAAACCATATCATTCTCTTTTTCTTGTAGAAACTGCGAATGGGGGTCTGACCGAGATAGCTAGCAAAGATTCTGAAGGGATTCTAGAAAATAGTAGAATTAGTGAAAATGGTAATCTCAAATTCTCCGAAAATGAAGATCGTCTTTTTTTTGGAGTAGCTCCGGATTACGTGGATTACAGCTATGAAAATGACTCTACCATTTTAGATGAGGAAAGAGTAAGTTTGGATATTTGGGGATGGCAGGATTCTGAGATTCAACCCATGCAGTTGAAAAATAGAAGTAGAGAAGAGAAGTTTTCTTATTTGGCCACAATAGACTTGAACACAAATGAAATAACACAGCTCGCGGATCTGGATGTCGAAAACGTGAGCTTAGAGTCAAAAGTGATCCGTGATTTCGGTTTGGCTTGGACTGATTCCCCTTATCGAATCAATTACAGTTGGAATATCCAAACTGGTAGAGACTTATACCTAGTAGATTTTAAAGATGGATCAAAGACGTTGATAGAGAAAGATGCTTCAGGTTTTCCTTCTATTTCTCCAGAAGGCAAATACGTGTACTGGTACGATGGGCGTGATAGTAGCTGGGTATCTTATGATGTGGCTCAAAAGGCGAAAATCAATTTGACTAAAGGAATTTCTGAAGTTTTTTATCAAGAACTGCACGATTCACCGTCTCTGCCAGGAAGCTATGGTAGTGCAGGTTGGCTAGCGGGAGATGAAGCTTTTTTGGTTTATGATAGATTTGATATTTGGAAAATAGATCCTAAAAATCTCTCTGAGGCTAGTAACCTGACACAAGGGAAAGGCAGAGAATCTACTATAATTTTTAGAAGACAGGACCTGGATCGTGAAGAGCGAAGCATTGACCCAAAAGGTCAATTACTCCTTACGGCTTTCAATGAAAAGACCAAAGATGCTGGCTATTTCACAGGATCATTTGACGGAAAGTCTGCTCCTAAGCAGTTGATGATGTCAGCAAATCGTTATTACGGTTTGGCCAAAGCGCAGGAGAGTTCAGAGATTTTACTTAACAAATCAACTTATCAAGAGAGCCCTGATATTTATTTGGGAGATCTGACTTTCAATAGTTTAAGAAAGGTTTCAAACATCAACCCGCAGCAAGCAAATGTGAATTGGGGTTCGGTGGAATTAGTGGATTATTTGAGCAATGACGGTGAACCATTGCAAGGCTTATTATTCAAGCCAGAGAATTTTGATGCTTCCAAGAAATATCCGATGATGGTGTATTTCTATGAGCGAAATAGTGATGGACTTCACAATTATAGAGCTCCTGCGCCTAGTGCCTCTACGATCAATATCCCTTATTTTGTAAGTAATGATTACTTGGTTTTTGTGCCAGACATCAAATATAAACTTGGACTTCCTGGTCCCAGCGCCTATAACTGTATCATTCCAGGTGTTCAGTCAATTGTGTCCCGAGGTTTTGTAGATGCCGATAACATGGCGATTCAAGGACAAAGTTGGGGCGGCTACCAAGTTGCTTATTTGATTACGCAGACAAACATGTTCAAAGCCGCAGGTGCAGGTGCTCCTGTGGTGAATATGACTTCAGCATACGGCGGAATAAGATGGGGGACAGGTATGAGCCGCATGTTCCAGTATGAGCAAACACAATCTAGAATAGGAGGTACCCTCTGGGAAAAGCCACTTTATTATATAGAGAACTCGCCATTATTCTTTATGGATCGTGTCAGGACGCCAGTGCTGATCATGCATAATGATGAAGATGGATCAGTTCCTTGGTATCAAGGAATTGAAATGTTTATGGCATTGAAAAGATTAAATCAGCCCGCATGGCTACTACAATACAATGGAGAAGACCATAATCTTGTTCAACGTAAAAACAGAAAGGATCTTTCCATACGCTTGAGTCAGTTCTTTGATCACTATCTCAAAGGCGCGCCTGTACCGCTCTGGATGTCAGAGGGTTTACCCGCTACGCAAAAAGGGAAAACACTTAAGTATGAGCTAACTCAGTAATTGAAATCTACTAAAACCGCCTCTTTTTTATATTAGAGGCGGTTTTTTTGTGCTTTAAAGTTATTGAATTAGTGCTTTTTTGTGGTGTTTACAGTGGTAATAAGGTAACTTTACCTATTATTTTAATTTCCTACTAAGCCTATTTGATGTTTAATACAATCCGCCGTGCCATTACAGGGCACAAAATCAAAAATTTATCCATAAATGGGGTAGAGATTAGAATAATTTATAAAGGTATGATGCCCTCTTCTGATCCATTTTCAGCCTTAAAAGACTTAAAAATGAAACTAATTCAAACTCCGACAGCGACATCTGTGAGTGTAGATTTGAGTAAATTTTGGGAAGAAAGGTTTGATTTATTGAAAGGTATTGACCCATCTTCCATAGCGACATACCAAATTGATAACAGAAAATATAAAATTTCAAGGTACGTTACTAAGCAAAATAGATCGCCACTTAGTCTTTATACTTTTAGTACTAATAATAAGGTGTTTGGTCTTTTTTCACGAGTGTATGACCACGGTAATTTTTTCAAGGAAATTGAAAATGACTTGATTACCAACTACAATTTTGAGAAACCGGATCTAAAAACGAATTTGCATTATATCACCAATGATAATCATTCAGTAATATTGGATATTTTTGGGCACTCACAATCTTTTTTTTGGAATGATCAAGATGAGTTAAATAAATGTCTTGAAGTTGTAGTCTAACAAACGAAGGTTCTTTTATAAAAAAAAAAGCCCTGATTCAATTCGAATCAGGGCTTTTTCGTGTTTTGTGAAAATTTTAGCACAAACAAGAATCAAATGGCTACAGGAGCCTTAATATGCGGATGCGGATCGTAGTTGAGTAATTCGAAATCCTCATATTTGAAATCAAAAATATCTTTCACATCAGGATTGATTTTCATAGTCGGTAATTCTTTGAGCTCTCGGCTCAATTGTAGTTCTGCCTGTTCCAAATGATTGGAATACAAATGTGCATCTCCAAATGTGTGCACGAAGTCACCTGCTTCTAATCCGCAGACTTGAGCCACCATCATAGTAAATAGTGCATAGGACGCGATGTTGAAAGGAACTCCTAGAAAAACGTCTGCACTTCGCTGATAGAGTTGGCAACTCAATTTGCCGTCGGCTACATAGAACTGGAAGATCGTATGGCATGGAGGCAAGGCCATATTGTCGACATCTGCCACATTCCAAGCACTTACAATATGTCTGCGACTGTCTGGTTTGGTTTTTATTTGGTGAATAAGGTTTTTGATTTGATCGATTTCTCCACCGTTGCCATCTGGCCAATGTCTCCACTGATAGCCATAAACTGGGCCTAAATCTCCGTTCTCATCCGCCCATTCATTCCAAATAGAGACTTTATTATCGTTGAGATATTTGATATTTGAATCACCCTTAAGAAACCATAGAAGCTCAATAATGATCGAACGAAGGTGAAGCTTTTTGGTAGTCACCACAGGAAAACCTTTGGACAAATCAAACCTAATCTGATGACCGAAAATACTTCGAGTACCAGTTCCCGTTCTATCTCCTTTTACCGCCCCTTCATTCAGGATTTTGCGCATCAAATCGTGGTATTGCTTCATCTTTGTCGTTTAATTGTCAACTTTCGGCAAGTTAATCAGTTCGGATAATAAATGGAATTGATTTATCGTAAAGCATCTTCATTCTTATTATACTTGAAAAAAGGATCTGGCGAGAATTCATCTGAACTAATAAATGTTTCGAAAATCAATAGCTTACTCATTTCTTAGTTTTGCGGTCTTGCTCTGTGTATTGTTGGCGATTTTTCGTCCGGTTCCACAATTCAATTATGATTTTGAAACATTCTTCCCACAAAATGACGAAGACCTAGATTTCTATCAAAACTTCAAAAGTCAATTTGAGAATGATAATGACTACTTGCTCGTAGCCTTGAAGAATGATGATGGAGAGCTATTTAGTTCTGATTTTTTAACTGAAGCCAGTAGCGTACAAGCAGAAATTCAAAAATTAGATCAGGTCGATACAGTTATTTCAATCCTGAATTTGAAGCAGCCAATCATTGGCCTTTTTGGAGTGACGACTAGGGATGTACTAAAGTGGACGGATAAATTTTCGTTGAAAAAAACATCTGAAAACTTGGAGCAGTATCGATCTCAATTGATTGCAAAGGACGGTAAATCACTTTTGCTTTGGATCAAAAATGAGCAAAATATATCTAAGTCTGAAGGAGATATTTTGTACAATTCCATCAAGGTTGTCTTCGCTGATCATGGAATCAAGCCTATTGCCGTAGCTGGAAAGATCCAAATGCAGGGTGATTTCATTAGGCTTATGCAGGATGAATTTGGACTTTTTTTCGGATGCTCGATCGTCCTAATGTTATTTATACTTTTATTAATTTTCCGCTCTTGGTGGGGAGTAATTGTTCCCCTGTTTGTGCTAATCATTGGTGTTTCCTGGGCTTTCGGCTTATTGATTTATTTAGGGAAATCGCTTGATGTAATGTCGGTAATGCAGCCAACTATTTTCATGATAGTAGGCTTAAGTGCTTTGATCCATTTTTTCACTCATCTGATCAAAAAGCTTAAGGAAGGAGATGAAAAAAGGGAAGCTATACGGGCTGTTTTCAAAGAATTAGTTGTGCCGGTTTGGTTAACTGTTCTGACAACTGCATTAGGCTTTATTTCGCTCTATTTCACTACAATCCCAGCTTTACAGGATTTCGGTTGGAGCACAGGAGTAGGCGTTTTGGTGATGTTTTTTGCAGTCCTATTACTTGCACCGGGTTTATTATATTTAATCCCGATTAATATTCCCATATCCTTTCAAAAGACTGAAAAACCCAGTTTTTTGCTTAAGATTTTCTCTTGGCAGTTGAAACAAAGAAAGTTGATAACTTTTTCATTTCTGGGAATTACACTTCTATGTATTTTCTTGGGTTCAAATTTGAAGATAAACGGATATCTACTGGATAATCTGCCTATTGATCATCCTATTCAGCAAGATTTTGAATACTTCGACGAGCAATTTGGAGGTTCAAATCCCTTACAGATTTCACTTTCGGTTGGTGAAAAAGCAAATTCTTTGCTGGACTTTGAAGTTCTTATAGAGATCGATAAAGTAGAAGTAAAAATTCATGAGTTGTTTGGCGAAGGACAAACTATTTCTCCATTGACTTTAGTGAAAACTATCAATCAAGCCCAAAATCAAGGTGATTTGAAGGCTTTTAAACTACCATCAAAAGGACAGCGTCAACGAATGGCTCGATGGCTCGACAAAGCTTTGGAGAAAGATGACATCAGGGTATTAAGTGAGGATAAAAAATCAGGAAGAATCAGTGCCAGAGCGCCAGATCTTGGATCTTTGAAAATGACTGAGCTTCGAGAGGCGTTAAATACCTATGTTCAGGAAGAAATAGATTCTGATTTGCTGCAAGTACGTTGGACAGGTACAGCTTATTTGATTGATAAGGGACACAAGTCTGTGACTTTACAGATGGCAAAAGGCTTAGGAGTTGCGTTTCTTCTGGTGGGCGTGATTGTTGGCTTTCTTTTTAGATCGTGGCGGATTTCATTCCTTGTTTTAATTCCTAATTTTATCCCACTTATCTGGATGCTTGGACTGATGTATGTTTTGGGTATTGAGTTTAAGCTGACCACGGCGATACTATTTACGGTAGCTTTTGGAATTGCGGTGGATGATAGCATACATTTTATGAGTCGGCTGAAGCAAGAACTTATCTCAGGCAAAGATTTGATTTATGCGTTGAAACGTACGTTTTTAGAAACTGGCAGAGCAATCGTCCTTACCACGGTAGTCTTGACCGCAGGGTTTGGCTTGTTGATTTTCAGTCAGTTTGGAGTAACTCACTTTACGGGATTGCTGATTTCCGCCTCGATGGTTTTTGCGCTATTGGCGGATATGCTATTGCTGCCGCTATTACTTTTACCCTTGAAAAAGATGTGGGAGAAAAAATTCAAGAACTAATCAAACGGTTGCTATTCTCCGAATCCATCCCATGTGAAAGTAGCTGACACAGGATAATGATCCGAATAATCTACTTCTCTGTGGGTTTTGAATTGAATTGCCTTGAGCTTTTCGCTTGAGAAAATATGATCGATCCTGAGGAAGAAAAGGATACGGTTGTAAGTAAAGCCAAAGCCTCTTCCAGCAGTTTCAAAGGCATTATTATAATTTTCACTCAATTTGAAATAGGTGTACGAATAAGGGATCTCATTCAAATCACCCATTAGAATCAAAGGATGGGGACTATTATTCATGTGTTCCAAAAGTACTCTGAGTTGCTTGCTTCTAGCCAAACTTCCTCTTTGAAGCTTACCTAAGGTTTGCCTATAATTTTCTTTGACACCTTCTAGGTTTTCAAGCGCGTCGGAATCAATCCTCATGGATTCTAAGTGTGCGTTGTAAATACGGATAGTATCTTTATTTACTAGAATGTCTGCGAAAATAGCTCCGTTAGTACCTTGAGCATCAAATACTTTCCCATCATTTATTATAGGGTATTTGGAAAAAATAGCCAAACCATTCGATCTTTTCGTTTTATTTCCGTCAGTGATATGATAGGAAACCTTATAGTTTGAATTCTTCCCGAGAATTTTCACCGCATCGCGCGAAGGGGAAGGGGTAGTATTATCTTGGTAAAACTCTTGAAATACCTTCACATCAGCTGGCTGATCCTGAAGCCACGAGAGTACATTTGAATCTGGTGTTGTCTCACTTTTTGGTTTGTAATAAAACATGTGAGCATTGTATGTAAGCACTTTCAGGCCTACAGACTCCTCATTATTGGGATGAAACTGCAACGTAGCGAGAAAGAATTTATAGCCGATCAGCAGAGCTAAAAGGGGCAAGAAGGATAATTTTCTCCATGATAATATCAATATCATTAAGAGGAATAAATTCAGGAGTAAGATTACTGGAATGAAAAATGGTAATAATCCAACGTACCGAAAATACTCTGGTGAGATATAAACGCTTGCAAACAATAATAGGGTAACGGCAAAAATGAGCCAGGTGATAATCTTCATGAATTAAAATTGGTCTGGCAATATATTATGCAATAAATCATGATCCTATTAAGCCCTTAGGGCGCATTGACTATAGAGCAATCTTCGATCCAATTGAAAATTGTCTGGCTGAGTTTATTTAACTAAATTGTAAAGGTAGAATTTTTGCTTTTGAAGCAAATGATTGCTCTGAAAATGATGAAATAGAGACTTGAATTTTGCTCATTTACCAATTATTAGTTATTTCGATAGAAAATTACCCACTATGAAAACACACCAAACTATTTTGGCGACGGCAATGATTGCTTTAGTCTTTGCTTCATGCAGTGAATCAAAGACTTCTGAATCTTCACAGTCCGAAGTGTCTACAAAGACTAATGAGGCAGCTGATACAGCGGAATCTAGACCGAGTCCATTACTAGTAAAGGAAGGACAAATTTCTGCCAAAGCAGTTAAAATTCAATATGGATCTCCTGCTGTGAAAGGCAGAGAGTTATGGGGTGATTTAGTGCCATATAATGTAGTATGGAGAACGGGCGCTAATGAAGCTTCCTATGTGGATTTAGCCGAGGATATGACAGTGGAAGGCAAAAAACTGCCAGCTGGCAAATACTCATTGTTTACCATTCCAAAGGAAAGTGGCCCTTGGACTGTGATTTTCAATTCTGAATGGGATCTAGAACATGGACATTTTCAATACGACGAAAAAAATGATGTGCTAAGAGTTGAAGTATCTCCAATTTGGGAAGAGACTAGCCAAGAATCACTAGCTATGGAAATAGAAAACCCTGGAATAGTTATTTATTGGGAAAAACTTAAGTTACCAATCAGCATCAATTAGAAACATATTCATCTTTGGAGGCCCTTAAAAATGCATTTTGAGGGCTTTTTTTATTGATAACTGTCAAAAGGATTGCTCTATTTGAGTAATAATTATCAGATTGGGCTAAATTCGTCACTTTACCTAAAATCGATCCAATGAAGTATATAGGCTTTTTAGTCGTTTTGGCTATAACAATCGCTTTGGCTGTAGCTGTTTCACGACCTTTTGGTGCGATTCCACCTTTAGCACCTTTGCTTGATCCTAATCATGGATTTTGGCAAAATACTCTTTCCGAAGATGACTTGGCCGAAGATGAGTTGGAACTCAATAATTTGAGTAGTGAGGTGACGGTGATTTACGATGAAAATCTTATTCCCCATGTTTTCGCAAACAATGAGGCTGACCTGTACAGAGCTCAAGGATACATTACCGCAAAACATCGACTTTGGCAAATGGAGTTCCAAACGATGGCTGCAGCAGGGAGAATCTCCGAAATTGTTGGCCCACAGGCTATAGATCTAGACAGGATGACCCGCAGAAAAGGCTTAGCCTATGGAGCAGAAAAGGGGATGAAGTTTATCCAAGAGAATGACCCGGAGTCTTTCCTTTTATTAGAAGCCTATGCAGATGGAGTGAACCAATACATAGACCAGATGTCAGATGCTAGGTTGCCAGTAGAATACAAAATACTGAACTATAGACCAGAACACTGGACTGCTTTCAAATCCATCCTCTTACTGAAATATATGACAGATATGTTGGTGGGTGATCGGGATTTGGAGTATTCGAATCTGCGAAAGATTCTGGGAGAGGTAATGCTGAATAAACTATATCCAGAATACCCAAGTGGTGTAGAACCTATCATCGAATCGGGTCATAAGTGGGACTTCAAGCCATTAGCCGTGACCTGACCGGACAGTATTTCTTATCCTGATGACCAACTGGTGATAGATCCTTTGCCACAGCCAGAAGAGGGGACAGGCTCAAATAACTGGGCTGTATCTGGCTCGAAGACCAAAACTGGTAATCCTATTTTGGCCAATGATCCGCATTTGAGTTTGAATCTCCCTTCACTTTGGTATGCTATGCAATTGACCACACCTGAGCATTCTGTCAAAGGAGCTACGCTTCCTGGAGCATTAGGAGTAATTTCTGGTTTTAATGAAAACATTGCATGGGGTGTCACCAATGCGACTAGAGATACACGAGATTGGTACAAAATCACCTTTCAGGATAAATTAAGAAAAGCGTATCGGTATGGTGAAAAGTGGGAGCAGATCACATTCAGAATAGAGGAAATTAAAGTAAAGGGAGAAGATGTATTTCTTGATACGGTAGTCTATACGCATTATGGCCCTGTTGTTTATGACAAGTCCTTCAATTCAAAACGTCAGGATGTAAATTTTGCATTGAAATGGAATGTGCATGAAGGTTCTAATGAGCAGAAAACTTTCATTCTACTGAATTCCGCCAAAAACCATGAGGACTACAATATAGCCTTGGATAATTATACCGCTCCAGCTCAGAACTTTGTCTTTGCCTCCAAAGGTGGAGATATTGCTATGCGAATTCAGGGGAAGTTCCCGCTGAAATGGAAAGGTCAAGGAAAGTTTTTCATGGATGGAGCTGACCCTCGAATGGAATGGCAAGGATATATTCCGAATGAACAAAACGCCAGTACCTTAAATCCGACTCGGGGTTTTGTCAGTTCAGCCAATCAGCATCCCACGGATTCCACCTATCCATATTATGTCTTTGACAACAGCTATGAATTCTACAGAAATCGCCGACTGAATCGCCGACTTAGCGAAATGAGTGAGATTACAATTGAAGATATGCAAGAGCTGCAATTTGATGACTACTACTTACATGCCGCAGAAGCATTACCGGTTATGTTAGATCTGTTGGGTAGTGAATATGAAAGTGAGGCCGATGCCAAAAAGTACGTCTCACTTTTGAAAGAATGGGATTATTATGCTGACCCAAATCAAAAGGCACCTACCTTATTTTATATTTGGTGGAGAAAAACTTACGGAGAAATCTGGAAGGAATTATCTAAGAATGTGGCTCCAATTGTTCTTCCTAGCTATTATCAAACTGTTCTTTTCATGAAGAATGAGCCAAGTGACCCTGTTTTTGATTTGAAAAATACTGGTGAAATGGAAACAGCTGCAAGTCATGTGAGGGAAGGTTTTAAAGAGATGCTCGTAGACATGAAAAAGTGGGAAGCCGACGAAGGTGATTTTTCTTGGGCCAATTATAAAAAGACTACAGTTCAACACCTTGTTCCACAGTTTAAGTCATTTTCTGTAGAGAATGTATACACTGGCGGTGGTTCGGGGATTCTGAATGCTACCAGTCAGCGATCAGGTGCTAGTTGGAGGATGGTAGTGGAATTAGGTACAGAGGTGAAGGCTTTTGGTATTTATCCAGGTGGGCAATCTGGCAATCCTGGAAGTAAATACTACAGTAATTTCATCCAAAAGTGGGCAAATGGTGAATATCTGAATTTTGATCTGAGAAAACCCGATCAAGTAGAGGGCGTATTATTCCAAACTATTTTAAACTAAGTTTATGAAATTTATTTTAGTCACTTTTCTCTCAGCATTACTTGTTATCGTTTTCAATCCATTTCTACCTTATTGGGAGGTAATGATCCTTATCGCAATCCTAGCAGCATTAGTTGACGTTAGGGGAGCAGGGGCTTTTTTCGGTGGAGGAATAGGGATGGGATTAGCTTGGGTGGGACAAAGTATCTATGTCAGCACTATTTCAGGAAGTCATTTACCGGAAAAAATGGGTGAGTTGATGGGCTTAGGTTCTGAAATGGCTTTATTTGTCCTCACGGGCATATTGGCTTTTTTACTTGGAGCTTTTAGTGCGCTAAGTGGTAGTTTATTTCGAAAACTTTTTAAAAGAAGGCCGGATAATATTTATGGAGGATGGTGAAATAAATAGAAAGTAGTTGTGAGCCGTCATTTTTAATCAAAAACACGCGTTTTATTTTTCCAATTGGATGCAATGAGTACCTTTGTTACTCACTATTTAGGAGCATTTATATGCTTGAAACCTTAATTACCTCAAAGACAAGGTTGAGGTTACTTATTAAGTTTTTTGTTAACTCTAACACTCAGAGTCATTTGAGAGGATTAGCCGATGAGTTTGGTGAATCTACCAATGCAATCCGCAAAGAGTTGAATAATTTGACGAAAGCGGGAATTCTGGTGAAAGAGACAGATAAAAATAAAATTGCCTACCAAGCAAACGTAAAACATCCATTCTTTTCCAATATTCAAGAGATTATTCGTAAGTATTTGGGTTTGGATAAGTTACTTGAACAGATTCTGGAACGTATGGGCGAGGTAAATCAAGTGATTCTTGTTGGAGATCTTTCTAGAGGTATCGATTCTGGTAAAATTGACGTAGTGGTGATAGGCGATAACTTAAATGAAAACTACATATTAAATTTGTCCTCGAAAATTGAGGAGCTAATTAATAGAAAAGTGGTATTGTCATTGCTAGCGGAAAGGATGGTTTCCACTGGTTTGGTTTTGTTCGATAGGAAAGAAGGAGCTTAGGGAGCTCTAAGTTTAGTGGATTGAAATTGGCGAGAGGCACTTTTGTGACTGAAAGGGCGAAGCTGTGTAATAGTTGTAAAAGAATCGATTAAAAATCTGAAATTTGTTTTTGGTTTTCGAATGATAACTGAATGGAACACGAAAATTATTGAATTGAAAAAATATACTTGGTTGATTAATTCTAGAAATTACCTGCTACTGGTGATTTTTTTAGTAGTAGCCTTCGCTGCGCAAAGTCAGAGTCTTTCTGATATTCAAAATCTTAAAGTAGATGATTTATCCGATGCTCAAATCGAGCAATTGATAAAACGAGCAGAATCAAGCGGGATTTCAGTTGGCCAAATAGAATCCTTAGCTCGTGAGCGAGGAATGCCAGCCGTAGAGGCAGCTAAATTAAGAAGTCGTATTAATTCACTTCAAATGACGGTATCATCGAATGCAGGTACTGTTAGTTTGGAAGGAATGCGTTCTGTAAATGGGTTTGAACAAGTGGATATGTTTGATTCTATTCGAAGATCAGATCCATACTATGACTTGACTGTAAAGCAGAAGAAGATTTTCGGCTACAAGCTTTTTCAAAATAAGGCGTTGGATTTCAGCCCAAGCTTAAGTATTCCTACTCCACAGACCTATATAATAGGAGCTGGAGACCAACTTCTTTTAGATATCTATGGTGTATCTCAAGAATCGTATGATTTGACAGTGAGCCCTGAAGGAACAATAGTTGTCCCAAATATTGGACCTGTGGAAGTGGGGGGTTCCACAATTGAGGCAGCTATCTCAAGAATTAAATCATCTCTGGGTAGAATTTATTCAGGCTTATTAGGATCCAATCCCAATACTTTTCTTCAAGTAAGACTAGGCAATATTCGCTCTATAAAGGTCTCCATGGTTGGAGAATTGACCAAGCCAGGAACGTATACCTTACCCTCTTTTGCTACGGTTTTTAATGGCTTATACGCGGCTGGCGGTCCAAATGAAAATGGTGCTTTTAGAAATGTGCAAGTCTATCGTGATAGCCGCCTGGTAGCTACTGTAGATATCTATGAGTTTCTTTCAAAAGGGGTGCAGGATGCTAACATCACGCTTCAAGACAATGATGTAGTGATAGTTCAGCCTGTACAGAAAAGAGTAGAGGTGATAGGGCCCGTGAGAAGAGAAGGCCTTTTCGAAGTGAAACAGGGAGAGACTTTAGAAGATATTTTTGTATATACAGGGGGATTTAAGAGTATAGCATATCGTGATAGAGTGACTATCAGGAGGATTGAAGACAATCAGCGAAAAGTAGTGGATGTTGCTTCTAGCGAGTTTGATTCTTTTACACTTAGAGATGGGGACGAACTTCTAATAGGAGAAGCTCTTGAGCGGTTTTCTAATCGAGTTCAGGTGACAGGATCTATTAATCGTCCAGGAGAATATTCACTGGATGTAAAAGGCCTTACGGTGAAAGAATTAATCACTAAAGCTCAGGGATTGAAACCTGAAGCTTTCACCAATCGAGCTACCTTGTACAGAACCAGCGAAGATTTAACCTTAGCAGCTGAATCGTTGGACTTAAAAGGAATACTAGATGGATCATCTCCGGATGTCCCCCTCAAAAATGAAGATTTGCTTTTCATTCCAAGCAGATATGATATTCAAGAAGAGTATTATGTGAAAATATCAGGTGAAGTAAACTATCCGGGAACATACCCATTTGCTTCCCAGATGACTATAGGTGATTTGATCCTCCGCTCTGGAGGCTTTTTAGAGTCAGCATCTAATTCATCGATAGAGATAGCAAGAAGAGTAAGAGATGTCAACTCAGGTAAAATCGCTGA
>Ga0105055_10004344_pt1 | contig 20805 bp, 18 predicted proteins | sample BON03_FD_78090 | JGI IMG/M metagenome (GOLD analysis project Ga0105055, IMG submission 78090) | Freshwater microbial communities from Lake Bonney liftoff mats and glacier meltwater in Antarctica - BON-03 | ecosystem: Environmental > Aquatic > Freshwater > Ice > Glacier meltwater | place: Lake...
CTTTAGGCCTTCCAACACCAAGGGGTACCATGATGTCTCCCGGCTCAGGGATTTCGCTCGACCCGTGGTTTGATACCTATGCCGACCGGGCATCAGGTCTCACAGCGAGTGAAGTGCGAGCTCTCTTCGCCGTAGCCAATCGCCCGGAGGTAGTTTCTCTCGCCGGAGGGATGCCCTTTGTCGCCGCCCTGCCTTTTGACAAGATCAGCCGCACCGTCGAGCGCGTCCTGAAGCATTCCGGGGCGAGCGCGTTGCAATACGGCTCAGGACAAGGCTTGCCCGCCCTTCGTGAGCACATCGTGAGCATCATGGCCCTGGAGGGAATCCGCGCCGGTGCGGATGACATCGTGGTGACGACGGGCTCCCAGCAGGGCCTTGACTTGGTGAGCAAGCTGTTTATCAACCCTGGGGATGGCGTGCTGGCTGAGTCCCCGAGCTATGTGGGGGCCATAGGTTTGTTTCGCTCTTATCAGGCCCACGTAGAACACGTGGAGATGGATCAAGAGGGCATGGTTCCCGCAGCCTTGGAAGAGCACATTGCCCATCTTCGTCACGCAGGAATCCCCATCAAGTTCCTTTACCTCATCCCCAACTTTCAGAACCCTGCTGGGGTGACACTTTCCGCGGCCAGGCGACTCGAAATCCTCGATATTGCCAAAGCCGAGGGCATCCTTGTATTGGAAGACAACCCCTATGGTCTGCTCTGGTTTGATCAGCCTCCCCCTCAAGCCATCCGCTCCGCTGATGACTCAGGAGTGATTTATCTGGGCTCTTTCTCGAAGACTTTCGCGCCGGGGTTGCGTGTGGGATGGGTGGTGGCCCCCCACGGTATTAGAGAAAAACTCGTATTGGCGTCTGAGGCGGCCATTTTGTCTCCCAGTTCCTTCTCCCAGATGATTCTGGCCGACTACTTCGAGAGCAACGACTGGAGAGGCCAGGTTGATGTCTTCCGCGACCTATATCGCGAGCGACGAGACGCCATGGCGAGCGCCCTCGCTACGTACCTGCCCGCCATCGCCCACACGAATCCCACGGGTGGTTTCTATATGTGGCTGACGTTGCCCGAAGGGCTTGACTCCAAAGAGATGTTGCCGAGGGCCATCAAAGAATTGGTTGCCTATACCCCGGGGACCGCTTTTTATGCCAACGGGGGCGGGAGAGCCAACCTCCGTTTGGCCTTCTGCTACCCCACCGCCGAATTTATCGAAGAAGGCATCAAACGGCTGGCACGCGTGATTACCGAGGAAGTCGAGCTCCTCGACACTTTTGGGCCCACCTCCTCTGAGGTGCCGTTGGCGAACACATTGGATGCGCCGCCACCTGAGGTTCACTGACATGACCGCGGAACGCAAAGTGCTCGTCCTCTCCGGGGGAATTTCCCACGAGAGGGACATCTCGTTGAAATCTGGCCGCAAGGTTGCTGAGGGTCTTCGCGCCCACGGCCTCGATGTCACGTTGCGAGACCCCGACGCCAGCCTGATCGATTTCATCAGCGCATACGCGCCCGATGTAGCGTGGCCCGTCCTCCATGGCGCCTCAGGAGAAGATGGTGCCCTGCGAGGGCTGCTGGACATGCTGGGAATTGCCTACGTTGGCTCGGGTGGCGAAGCCACCAGAATCGCCTGGAACAAACCGGTTGCCAAGACTCTCGTGGAGCGCGCTGGTGTCGCGACTCCAGCGTCCATCACCCTTTCCCGCGACGCCTTTCGCGAACTCGGTGCCGGAAGCGTTTTAGACACGGTGGCTGAGCATCTAGGGATGCCCTTGGTCGTCAAGCCGGCTTTTGGCGGTTCTGCGCAAGGCGTGAGCTGGGTCGATTCCACCGGAGACCTCCGGAAGGCGATGGTTCATGCCTTCACCTATGCCGATAGTGCGTTGGTGGAAAGTCGCGTCATCGGCATGGAAGTGTGCGTCACAATCATTGACACGGGAGACGGGCCGGTAGCAATCGCTCCGGTGGAAATTGAACCTCTCTCCGGGCACTACGATTTCGAGGCCCGCTACACCGCCGGAGCAACGAGATTTTTTGCCCCAGCCAGACTCGACGAAGCGACAACTGAGACGCTTCACAACCACGCAACCTTGGCCTTTGAAGCCCTCGGTCTGCGTCACCTGGCGCGAGTGGACTTTATGGTCGACACCCAAGGACGCCCCTGGTTTCTCGAAGCAAGCACGATGCCGGGTCTTACAGAAACCTCCAGCACAGTTCTCGCGTTGGATTCCGCCGGTTATGACGTCGGGAGTGTCTATGCGGCGCTGGTTAATTCTGCCCGCCGCTAGATTCCCCAAAACCTCGTTCACCGAGCTCGGCTAAAATCCGATTTAGATCTGCAACCGTGGCGAAGTCAATGGCCACTGTTCCTTTGGTCTTAGCCAAATTAATTGTAACTCGGGTGTTGAGGCGATCTCCCAGGCGCTCAGCAATCTCGCGCAGGTGCTCACTACGTGCACCGCCTCTGACTTTCTTGGCTCCCGTTGCGCCCTTCACCACGCCAGCAGCTTCCTCTGCTTGACGCACGGTGAGCTCCTGAGCCACAATCTTCTTCGCCAATGCTGCCTGGGCCGTGGGATCGCTTACGGAGAGCAATGCTCGAGCGTGCCCCGCGCTGAGAACCCCCACGGCGACTTTGGACTGGAGGGCCTCTGGAAGCCTCAGGAGGCGTAACGTATTAGTCACTTGGGGCCTGGAGCGGCCCAACCTTGTGGCTAGTTCCTCCTGGGTGATGCCAAAGTCGAAAAGGAGCTGTTGATAGGCAGACGCTTCTTCCATAGGGTTCAAATTTGCCCGGTGGAGGTTCTCTAACAGGGCGTCGCGTAACATCGCGTCGTCCGCGGTATCGCGCACAACGGCAGGGATTGTTGCTAGCCCTGCCGCGATGGAGGCGCGCAAGCGCCTCTCGCCCATAATCAACTCGAAGGATACCCCGCCGACCGGGGGGGTCAGTGGCCGAACCACAATGGGCTGCAATACACCGAACTCGCCGACCGAGTGAATGAGCTCCTGCAGCTCATCCTCGCGAAACTCGCGCCGAGGCTGCTGAGGGTTGGGTCGGATAGCCGCAGGAGCAATCTGCGCGAGTGTCGCGCCGGGGACAGCCACGAGAGGACTGTCCGCCGATGTCGAAGCCGGGAAGAAGACATCCGCGGGCCGATCTCCAGTAACGGGGGCACTAGGAATGAGGGCGCCAATACCTCGGCCCAGCCCGGTTCTCTTCTGAACCATTAGTGCTGCGCTCCTTTATGGGCTATTTCTAGCGCCGCTTCTTGATAGGCCACGGCTCCCGGTGATCCCCCGTCATAGGAAATCACGGTCTGGCCATAGCTGGGGGCTTCGGAAACACGGACTGATCTGGGAATGATGGTCTTCAGGGTCTGGTGGGGGAAGTGTTCCCGGACATCCGCCACAACCTGGTGCGCCAGATTCGTTCTCCCGTCAAACATGGTCAACACAATGGTGGAAAGTGCCAAGCTTGGGTTGAGGTGGCCGGTCACAAGTTCAACGTTGCGCACCAACTGGCTAACACCTTCGAGCGCGTAGTACTCGCACTGAATGGGGATCATGACTTCCGAAGCCGCCACCAACGCGTTTACGGTCAACAGGCCAAGGGAAGGAGGGCAGTCAATGATCACGTAGTTCACCTCCGAGCCAGCGGGTGAGGCCAGATACCGATCAAGTGCCCGTTTGAGCCGATACTCCCTCGCCTCCATGTTCACCAGCTCGATTTCTGACCCCGCTAGGTCAAGTGTGGATGGGGAGCACAACAGGCGCGGGTTTTCCGGGCTCCTCAACACCGTGTCTGCCAATTCGGTGGCTCCTACGACAACGTCGTAAATGCTTTCGATGTCAGCATGATGATCGATCCCCAGAGCGGTGGAAGCATTGCCTTGAGGGTCAAGGTCAACAACGAGGACGGTTGCGCCGAAGTCCGCCAAAGCGGCACCGATATTCACTGCCGTGGTGGTCTTCCCCACGCCACCTTTTTGGTTTGCAACGGCCATAACACGGGGAGAGTTGGGCAGTGGTGCGTGGGCGCCTTTGAGGGCGCTGCGACGACGAGAAAGGTCTGCTAGTTCGGTGGCAAGCGGTGTTGACGCGTCAAATTTCTGTTGGATCACCGGGGATACTCCTTCAATGTTTCACGTGAAACAATCGTCACGCTATGCCACTGTAGCCCGAAAAATACGGGTCTCCTCTGTGCCGTACTCCGGACCAGTGATTTCCACTCGAGGATTGATCAATCGAGCCTGAACCATCTCGCTCGAGGCGGCCCGAATCTCATCATCGACCTTCTGGCCTTTCATTAACACCAGCTCGCCACCAGCTCTAACCAGAGGCACACACAGAGGAATAAGCGTTTTGAGCGCGCTTACCGCACGTGCTGTCACACTGTCCACACTGACCTGATCCCCGAGATCTTCTGCACGTGCATTAAACACGCTCACGTTCACCAATCCCAACCGCGTCGCCTCCTCCTCCAGCCACGTGGCGCGGCGTCCTAGCGGCTCGATAAGGGTGCAGTGCACATCAGGACGCATTACTGCGACCACTAGCCCGGGAAAACCTGCTCCAGACCCCACGTCTGCCAAGCTTCCTGGGGAGACTTTCCGGGCCAAGAGGGCCGAGTTTAGAATATGTCTGGTCCACAAACGGCCCAGTTCTCGAGGCCCCACCAGCCCTAGCTCTTCCCCCCACGTGCCCACGTGCCCAGCAAATTCGCGAAGGGTGGGAAGCGCCTCCCCGCATACCTTCGGAGCGCTTTCTGGTACCGACTCATACTCTGAATGTTTCACGTGAAACATTCCCTACGCAGAGGGACTGATGACCGTGTGGCGATCAGGGCCTTCGCCCTGTGAGCCTGACTGATAGCCCCTCTCGCTCACCATGTCGTGCACCAGCTTGCGTTCGTAGCTGCTCATCGGAGGGAGCGCCGCACTCTTCGAACCGCCATCAATCTTCTCGATTGCCACGGACACTAGCTTTTCGAGCTCTTTGACACGATTGTCTCTCGAACCTGCTACATCGAGAACAAGGCGGGCGAACTCTCCCGTCTTCTGCTGTGCGGCCAAACGAGTCAAGTCTTGAAGCGCACCCACAACATCAGGGCTAGATAACACGCGAAGATCATCGTTATCAGGTGAGCCCACAGTCACATAGGTGCGCCCAGACTTCACCTCAATCTCGATGTCGCCGTCGAGATCGGCGATGTCAAGCAGGGTTTCTAGGTAGTCGGCCGCCAGTTCACCCTCATCAGGGGCAACAATCTCTTCTTCTTTGGTCGCCATTACTTCCTCTTCTTTTTCTTTTTCTTAGCACGGTCTTTACTGACCGGCTGTTGGCGCTGCTTAGGTTCTTCTGTCTCCTCTTCGCTGGGCTCATCCTCGATCAGGACAATGCCCTTGCGGTCAAGCTTCTTTGCCAATCTGACATCCCGCGCGATAGCGGCTTCGCTCCCGGGGGTGGGCATATTTCGAATGACAATGAACTGCTGGCCCATAGTCCAAAAGTTGGATACCAGCCAGTAGGTCATGACACCAAGCGAGAAATAGAAACCAGAAAAGAGAAACACCAAAGGAAGCATGTACAGCAGGATGCGCTGTTGGCGGTACATCGGACTTTCCTTCATGGCCGGCGACTGATTCTTCGACATAATCTGCAGCTGCGTCACAAACTGTGAAGCGGACATCGCCACCACCATGACCGAAGCAGTCGCAATAACTGCAGCGGTCGCCGACGACGACAGCGTCGATGCTTCGCTAAGCGCATAGGACATGGTTGCTTGCAGCGGAGCCAATCCGAACAAAGCGGCTTGGCCAAACTGGTCGGCCAGCTCTTGGGTCATGAAAGAAACACCGGAACGGCCCTCTGTCGCCGTGCTCAATACGCGAAAAAGTCCAAAGAAGATCGGCATCTGCAGCAACAATGGTAAGCACGAGGAAAAAGGGTTTGTTCCTGCCTTGCTGTACAAAGCCATGGTCTCTCGCGACATTGCTTCTCGGGAGAACTGATCCTTCTTACCCTTGTACTTGTCCTGAATCTTCTTAAGCTCGGGCGCGATTTCCATCATCCGACGCTGACTCTTGATCTGACGAACAAATACAGGAATCAACGCAGCACGAACAATGAGCACCAAGGTCGCTATGGAGAGGAACCACGTGGCTCCTGACGTCGGGTCCATTCCCAAAAACTCGAGCGAATAGTGGGCCCCAGCAAGAACCGCTTCAATGACCCATCGAATCGGCCATAAAATCGTATCGAATATTCCCAATGTCTTACCTTCCTTTGACCCGCACAAACCCTAGCGGTGTGATCTCATACCAAGATTTCAATCGCGCAGGCGGATCATCGATCCCGCCACGAGCCCACGGGTTACAGCGGACAAGGCGAATTGCCCCTAAGCCTATTCCCCAGAACGCACCTGATTGTTGGATAGCCCTCAAGGCGTAAAGCGAACAGCTGGGGTAATACCGACACACATTTCCATACAAAGGAGAAATCACTTTGCGGTAGGACATCAAGATGCCAAGCGCAATGTTGCGGGGCAGGAGCAGAACCACCTTCCCTGCACGCGTCATGGAGCCTACTTCCCCAACGCGGATAGCCATGCCCGAGAGAGTTCTTTGAAGCTTGCCCCAGCAGATTCCGGCAAGGCGCGTACGACAATGTCACCCCCGGTCGGAGCTTGGTCGACCCAACTCATCGCCAACGCACGCAGCCGGCGTTTCACTCGGTTCCGAGTAACTGCATTGCCCACCTTCTTCGACACCACCGCACCGAACCGCGTCGGACTCTCAATGGTCGTGAGTCTTTGAGTCAGAACGAAGTAGGGCGTCGCCGACCTGCGACCGTGACGCTGGGTGAGCCGGAAATCCTCTCCGGTCACGATGCGATGAACCCGTGGGAGCACGGGAAGCCTACTTACGCCGAGAGCTCAGAGCGGCCCTTGCGACGGCGCGCAGCTAAAATCGCGCGGCCAGCGCGGGTGCGCATGCGCAACCGAAAACCGTGAACCTTGGACCGTCGACGGTTGTTGGGCTGGAACGTCCGCTTGACCATGAAAGAAACTCCTCGATACCGAACCGGTGGTAAACCGATAAAAACTTGTCCCGAATGGGCAACACTAAAGGATAAGCCCCTAAGAGCCCAGGGTCAAACCCGATTAATGTTCGCAGTTATCCACAGCGTCCATCTACTGTTATCGTCAGTATTTCTGCCGGACGTAGAGTAGAGAATCTGGTTATCCACAACATTGTCAAATGAGGTGAGAGCGTGAGTGAAGACGAGAACACTGTTGGAAATTTGTGGATTGGGGTCAAAAGCCACCTCACCACCGACTCCCGAATTACTCCACAACTCTGGGGCTTCCTCGATCTCGTTGAACCTCGCGGAGTGATGGCCGGCGTCCTATATCTCGAGGTCCCAAACGAACTTACTCGAGGCATGCTGGAGCAGAGGGTTCGCCTCCCCTTGTTGGCCGCGCTCGAGGAGACTGAAGATTCCCACGTGAGTAGCTTCGCAATTGTTGTCAACCCCGACATTGAGAGCGACGTCCTCCAACATCCCCCAGGTGACACCTCCACCACGGACTACTACGCCGAAACCTTCGAGCGCGTCGCTACGACTGCCGCGCCAGACCTATCTCACTTGAACCCTAAATACAGTTTTGACAACTTTGTTATTGGCTCCTCCAACCGCTTCTCCCACGCTGCGGCGGTCGCTGTGGCCGAGGCGCCCGCAAAGGCATACAACCCGCTCTTTGTTTATGGTGGCTCTGGCTTGGGCAAGACCCATCTTCTCCACGCTATAGGTCATTACGCGATGAGCCTGTTTAAAGGTTTACGAGTTCGATACGTGAGCTCCGAAGAGTTCACTAACGACTTCATCAACGCAATCGCTAACAACCGGGCACCAGAGTTCCAGTCCCGATACCGTGAAATAGACATCCTCCTAATCGACGACATCCAATTTCTGCAGGGAAAAGACTCCACGCAAGAAGCTTTTTTCCACACGTTCAACACGCTCCATGACCACAACAAACAGGTTGTGGTCACCAGCGACTTGCCACCTAAGCAGCTCACAGGGTTCGAGGACCGGATGCGCTCAAGATTCGAGTGGGGCCTCATTACCGACGTCCAGGCCCCTGACCTTGAGACACGCATCGCAATTCTCCGCAAAAAAGCCGCCAGTGAGAGAATAGATATCAACGATGATGTCGTGGAATACATGGCCTCTAAGGTGTCCTCGAACATACGCGAGCTCGAAGGAGCCCTCATCCGAGTGACCGCGTTCTCCAACCTCAACAAGACGGCAATCGATATGGGACTGGCCCAAACTGTCTTGAAAGACCTCATCCTCACCGAGGACACAAACGTAGTCTCGCCCGCCGACATCATCAGTATTGCGGCCACCTTCTATCAACTCAGTATCGAGGACCTCTACAGCTCGTCCCGATCCCAGCCGATTGCCTTGGCACGCCAAGTGGCAATGTATCTATGCAGAGAAATGACGAACCTTTCGCTACCTAAAATCGGACAATTATTTGGCAACAGAGACCACACCACAGTGATGTACGCAAACAAGAAAATAAGCGAACTCATGAAAGAGCGGCGCTCCATCTACAACCAGGTCACAGAACTCACAAGCCGCATTAAACAGACCACGGGCTATTCGAACTAATACAACTTCTAGTTGAAGGTTTCCCACACTGTGGATAACTTGTGTAAAACTTGCGATTCCCTGGGGAGGACACGCGGAAAATATCCACACGTAAGCAAACGTGTGGACTACCTCCCGCGGAACATAACTTGCTCAGGCCTTTTTGTTCCCCACCTATGCACATCTCACACCGCTGTAGTTCCCGTATATAACCCCAGGACCAACAGAGTTCTCCACTTATCCACTGACGTTATGAGTATTTACTTAACTTGATTACTTCGTTGACCAATAACCTTCGCGAAATCCACCTCTACCCTTTATGACAGAATCAAGTACACGTTCTCCCAAGCCGACTAGTAGGTGTTCAGTGAAATTCGAAGTCAACAAAGACGTTTTCAGTGATGCTGTCTCGTTTGCTGTGAAACTTCTACCCCAGAGAACCACTTTGCCAATTCTTAGCGGGGTCCTGATTACCGCCGACGGAACCAGTGTCACCGTCTCGTCGTTTGACTACGAAGTGTCCGCAAAAACCCGAGTTAAAGCTGTAGTGGAGGTTGCCGGGCAAGTGCTTGTGTCAGGCAGATTGCTTTCGGAAATCGCTCAGCGACTTCCGGAAGAAAGCGTAATCCTCAGTTTGAACGGTACCGCCGTCAGCGTCGTGTCCGGATCAGCCAAGTTTTCTTTAGCAACAATGCCGGTGGAGGAATACCCTAACCTTCCCGAAGTGGCGGGTGTGCGGGGGACTGTCTCCGGCGAAAGCTTTTCCCAAGCAGTCAGCCAAGTCGCGCCTGCAGCGTCTCGCGATGACGTCACCCCGGTTATCACTGGCGTGTTGTTAGATGTGTCCGCTTCGGCTTTAGTTCTGATGGCTACCGATCGCTACAGAGTCGCAGCGAAAGAGATTTCATGGAAAGGCGATGAGTTACCGACAGAGGGAATGCAGGCGTTAGTTCCCGCACGCACGCTCGCAGAAATCGGCAAAACCTTTGCTAATACGACTGAGCTAACCATCACTCTGAGCGTCGGAGGCGAGAGGGAGCTTGTTGCATTTAGCTCCGAACAACGCACCGTGACAAGCCTCTTAATTAAAGGTTCTTTTCCTCCGGTGCAGAAACTTTTCCCGGAAACTACGCCGGACTACGCGGTCATCAGTACGCAGGATCTCGTTGAGGCGACCAGGCGGGTTGCTTTGGTTCTGGAACGCGAAGCTCCTCTGCGCTACTCCTTTAACGTTGACGGGGTCGCCTTGGAGGCTCTTGGGTCGGAAAGAGCACAGGCGTCAGAAACAATCGATGGTCATCTTGTAGGAAAAGAGTGCGTTGTTTCCCTGAAACCACAGTTCCTCGTCGACGGCTTAGCTGCGACACATAGTGAATTCGTTAGGGTCTCTTTTACCCACACGGATAATCCCAACAAACCAGGACCCGTGTTATTGACGGCCCAGAAATCTAAAGATGGTGATGATACTCAGGGGTATCGCTACCTTCTGCAGCCCAACTTGCTTATGCGCTAAGTCACGACGTCGTGTGGATTAGCCAGCTAGATGTAGTGGGATGGCGAAATCACGAACGCTCCTCACTTCAGTTTCAGCAAGGTGTGAACGTCCTCGTCGGGCCCAACGGACAAGGTAAGACAAACCTTGTGGAAGCTATTCGGTATTTAGCAACATTGGGATCACATAGGGTGAGCGGCGGCGCGGCCCTCATAGGCGACGGCGAAACGAGCGCAACAATTTTTGCTTCTCTTCACCATGACCAGCGGAACGTGACAGTTGGGGTAACCCTGAAAAGATCCGGGTCTAGCGAGGCTACGGTCTCAGGGAACTCCGCGAAGGTCTCGGAGGTTCCGAGATGGGTGTCCGCCGTAATGTTCGCCCCCGAGGATATAGCGATTGTGAGGGGTGAACCGGGGTTTCGGAGGCAGTTCCTCGACGAACTCGTAATCGGGGCTTCTCCTTCCATGGCTGCGGTGTATGGAGACTTTGAGAAAGTGCTCAAGCAGCGAAACAGCCTGCTGAAGTCCTTGCGATCTCAACATCGTGACGCTGATTTATCTACGTTAGAGGTTTGGGATTCATCTTTCGTCGACCTTGCATCTCAGATCCTTTACCACCGGGTGACCCAGTGGAAGGCGGTCCTCCCCCAGGTGACCAGGGCATATGAGGACCTCGCGGGCGGCCAGGAAATAACGGCTTCCTACCTCACTAAGGGGTACGACCACCCCATAGAGACCGCGACACGAGAGTCGATTTCACAAGCGCTCACTTCAGCATTAGAGGCTAATTTCAGGGCCGAGCGCGAAAGAGGAGTTTCCCTTGTTGGGCCCCAGCGCGATGAGCTCGAACTAATGATCTCTGGCCGGCCAGCTCGTACCCACGCGAGCCAGGGAGAAACGTGGTCGCTCGCCTTATCTTTACGTCTTGGAACTGCGTCTTGGTTGCGCGAAGAAAAATCCAGTGGTGACCCCATCATGATTTTGGACGACGTCTTTGCTGAACTTGATGCGACCAGGCGAACCAAGCTTGTTGCACTCATGGAGGACTACGAACAGCTCATCGTGACCAGCGCGGTCGAAGAGGACATCCCATCGAAGCTCACGGGTTTAGTTTTTGATGTCATCGGTGGAGAGGTGGGCCGCAGGTGATGGGGGGCGAACCGCTAAGCGTGTACAACAGGTTGAAAGAAAAGTTTGGCGGTTATCGCCGTGTTTCACGTGAAACATCGGAGACCGGTTCACTGCCCTTCACGGAGCACAGGGATCCTGGCTCAATGGCCGATGCGTTAGGCGTGCTCGAGGAGACTATGGGGTGGGGAATGTCTCTTGCTCAGGCGGATGTGATGGCACAGTGGTCCGACATTGTGGGAGACGATGTAGCGGCCCACGCTATTCCGACGGGCGCGCAGGATGGTGTTTTGGAAATCGGTTGCGATTCCAGCGCATGGGCTACCCAACTTCGATTAATGAAGGCAACTCTGCTGGAATCCCTCTCTGGACGCTTTCCTCAAGCGGGCCTCACCAATATCTCCGTTAAGGGCCCGGGTGCCCCCTCTTGGAAACATGGCCCCCGCTCCGTCCCAGGGCGTGGCCCACGCGATACTTACGGCTAACACCCCGTAATTGGTGGGAATCAAAAAATTCTCCCCCCAGAGGGCCAAAAACAGGCCCTTTAGCTTCTGCGCTGGATAGACTGGGTTTCGGTCAAAAAATCTCCGATATCAGCGGGAGCACCCTGTCGCTGAACCGCCTGTTCAGGAGCCAAAAATATGACACCAATGGCGAAGAAACCCTCCGAAGAAGTCTCTTACGGTGCTAGCGATATTCAGGTTCTAGAAGGGCTTGAAGCAGTCCGCAAGAGACCCGGTATGTACATTGGATCAACGGGCCCCAGGGGCCTCCACCACTTGGTATACGAGATTGTCGACAACTCGGTAGACGAAGCGCTCGCGGGCTACTGTGATTGCATCACCATCGAGATTCAAGCCGATGGCGCGGTCAAGGTTTCAGACAATGGCCGAGGTATCCCTGTCGATGACCATCCCATTGAAAAGCGGTCGTCGGTAGAGGTCGTCTTAACAACGCTGCATGCCGGAGGAAAATTTGGTGGCAGTGGCTACGCGGTCTCCGGCGGCCTCCATGGTGTAGGCAGCAGCGTGGTGAACGCTTTGTCCGAAAGACTGATGGTGGAGGTTCACAGACAAGGGGGCGTTTGGACGCAGTCTTATAAGGATGGTGTTCCTGACGCAGCTCTAATTAGAGTGGATGATGCGAGCGATACCGGGACAACCATCACGTTTTGGCCAAGCACAACTATTTTTGAAACAGTCGACTTCGACTACGAGACGCTGCGCACCCGCTTCCAACAAATGGCCTTCCTTAATAAAGGGCTCGAAATCAATCTTCACGATCAGCGTCCCAGCGCCGCTGACCGCAAGGACACTTACAATTACGAGCTTGGCCTTGTCGACTATGTCGAATATCTCAACCATACGAAAAAAACAGAGGTTGTGCATCCGAACATCATTTCTTTTGAGGCAGAAGACACCGAGCGTAGGATTTCTCTTGAAGTGGCGATGCAGTGGACGAATGCATATTCCGAAAGCGTGCATACCTACGCCAACACCATCAACACGCACGAAGGTGGGACCCACGAAGAAGGGTTTAGAGCAGCGCTCACCACGTTGGTCAACAGGTTCGCTCGAGCCAGCGGGTTACTGAAAGAAAAAGACGAGAATCTCACCGGTGACGACGTTCGCGAAGGGCTCACCGCTGTGGTTTCCATCAAGCTCGGCGAGCCACAGTTCGAGGGCCAGACAAAGACGAAACTAGGGAATACAGAAGCAAAGTCGTTTGTTCAAAAGGTGACGGGAGATCATCTAGGAGATTGGTTTGAGAGAAACCCCTCTCAAGGAAAAGACGTTGTTCGGAAATGCCTCCAAGCGTCTCACGCTCGAATTGCAGCGCGAAAAGCGCGGGAACAAACGCGGCGTAAAGGACTGCTCGAGTCGGGCGGCATGCCTGGAAAACTTAAGGATTGTCAGTCGAAGGATGCAGCAAAGAGCGAGATTTTCCTTGTCGAGGGAGACTCCGCTGGCGGCAGTGCGGTATCTGGTAGGAACCCTGAAACTCAGGCAATCTTGCCACTAAGGGGTAAAATTCTCAACGTTGAAAAGGCGAGACTCGATCGCGCGTTAGGAAACAACGAGATTCAGGGCATGATTACCGCTTTCGGAGCGGGAATCGGGGAAGACTTTAATGTCGACAAGGTTCGCTATCACAAAATCGTCTTGATGGCGGATGCCGATGTCGATGGGCAGCACATCACCACACTCCTGTTGACGCTGTTGTTTCGCTACATGAGGCCTTTAATCGAGCACGGCTATGTGTACTTGGCCCAACCACCTTTGTATCGCATCAAATGGTCAAACTCTGATGACAATTACGTGTTCAGCGATCGCGAGCGCGACGCTCTGATTGAGGCCGGAAAGAAAGAGGGCAAGAAATTGCCCAAAGACAATTCGGTACAACGCTACAAGGGCCTGGGAGAGATGAACCATCAAGAATTGTGGGACACCACAATGAACCCTGAAACCAGGACGCTCCTGCAGGTCACCCTCGATGATGCTGCAGTGGCAGACACGGTTTTCAGCACCCTCATGGGGGAAGATGTTGAAGCACGCCGAGGGTTCATTCAACATAATGCGCGCGATGTGCGCTTCTTAGATATTTAGGACAGGCGAATGGCTGGCGAAGAGAACGTGACCGCTCCACGAGACCGTATTGACCAGGTCGACATCCAGTTAGAAATGCAGCGCTCCTACCTCGACTATGCCATGAGCGTCATCGTAGGACGTGCTTTGCCCGATGTTCGCGATGGCCTGAAACCCGTCCACCGCCGCGTGATCTATTCAATGTACGACGGCGGCTACCGCCCCGATAAAGCTTTTTCCAAGTGCTCCCGAGTCGTCGGCGACGTTATGGGAAAGTTTCACCCCCACGGTGACTCAGCCATATACGACGCCCTTGTCCGACTGGTTCAGCCCTGGAGCCTTCGTTACCCATTAGCCGCAGGGCAAGGGAACTTTGGTAGCCCCGGGAATGATGGTGCCGCTGCCCCTCGATATACCGAAACAAAAATGGCAAACCTCGCGATGGAAATGGTTCGTGATATCGAAGAGGACACAGTTGACTTCCAAGATAATTACGACGGGCGCACCCAAGAGCCCGGGATATTACCAAGTCGGTTCCCTAACCTGTTGGTCAACGGATCTGTGGGTATCGCCGTCGGAATGGCCACAAACATTCCTCCTCATAACCTTCGAGAGGTTGCGCAAGCGGCACAGTGGTACCTGTCCAATCCTGGCGCCACCACGGAGGAACTGCTTACCAACGCGATGTCCCTTGTGAAGGGACCGGATTTCCCTACAGGTGCGCAGATTCTGGGTAATAACGGCATTCAAGATGCGTACCGCACGGGACGTGGATCGATCACCATGCGCGCGGTCGTGACGGTCGAAGAGATACAAAATCGCACCTGCTTAGTTGTCACCGAACTTCCTTACCAGGTCAACCCCGACAACCTGGCTATCAAAATTGCGGACCTGGTGAAAGATGCCAAGGTCACAGGAATCGCTGACATCCGGGATGAAACGTCCGGCCGCACCGGTCAGAGGCTCGTCATAGTTCTTAAGCGCGATGCCGTCGCAAAAGTGGTGCTCAACAATCTCTACAAGCACACCTCGTTGCAAGAAAATTTCGGCGCCAACATGCTGGCAATTGTTGACGGTGTTCCTCGCACTCTGACGTTGGACGCGTTCATTACCTACTGGGTCTCTCACCAGATAGAGGTTATTGTTCGCCGCACGACTTTTCGCCTCAACAAGGCTGAGGCCGACGCCCATATTCTGCGCGGCTACCTCAAGGCACTCGACGCCTTGGATGAAGTTATTGCGCTAATACGCAAGTCCCCAACGGTGGACGAAGCTAAAGAAGGCCTCAAAAAGCTCCTTGGCGTAGACGAAGACCAGGTCACAGCCATTCTCAATCTTCAGTTGCGCCGGTTGGCAGCTTTAGAGCGTCAGAAGATCATGGACCAGGCGGCAGAGTTAGAGCGACTTATCGCGGACTACAAGTCTATTCTGGCCAGCGAAGAGCGCCAACGCACAATCGTTTCTGGAGAACTTGCGGACATTACCGAGAGATTCGGCGATGACCGCCGTACCGAAATTCTTATGGGTTTCGAAGGCGGAATGACCAACGAAGACCTTATTCCAGAAGAAGAGATGGTTGTATCTGTCACCCGCGGCGGATATATCAAGCGCACCCGGAGCGACAACTATCGAAGCCAGCACCGTGGCGGGAAAGGCGTCAAGGGGGCACAGCTTCGCGCGGATGACGTTGTTGAGCACTTCTTTGTCACCACTACACACCGATGGTTGCTATTTTTCACCAACACCGGGAGGGTTTACCGGGCTAAAGGGTATGAAGTTCAAGAAGCGGGCCGAGACGCTAAGGGACAACACGTTGCGAATCTTTTAGCCCTTCAACCCGGCGAAGAAATTGCTCAGATACTTGATATCGCCGACTATCAAGCTGCGCAGTACCTCGTGCTTGCGACTCAGGGTGGAATGGTGAAAAAGACGGAACTCACGCAATACGACACGAATAGGTCTGGCGGAATCATCGCTATCAACTTGAAGGGCGAAGACCAGTTAGTGGCCGCCATGCTTCTCAACGATGGTGACGACGTGTTGCTGGTCTCAAAGGGGGGCATGTCGCTACGTTTTAGCGCCACGGAAAGCTCTCTGCGTCCAATGGGCCGCTCCACTGCGGGTGTGATTGGAATGCATTTCCGCGGGGCAGACCAGTTGCTATCTGCTTCGGTGGTGAGCGACAAAGGGTATGTCTTCGTAATGACCGAGGGCGGATACGCTAAACGCACTGCTGTAGATCAGTATCGCCCGCAGCAACGCGGCGGTTTGGGCATCAAGGTGGCGAAGTTATCCGAGACGCGCGGCGCCCTCGCGGGAGCATTGATCGTCGGAGACGAAGACGAGGTTCTGGTCGTCCTTGAGAGCGGTAAAGTGGTGCGCTCCGGTGTTGAGGAAGTCCCGGCGAAGGGCCGAGATACCATGGGCGTCGTCTTTGCGCGCATGAGCGAAGACGACAAGGTTCTAGGAATTGCCCGTAATTCCGAACGCGACCTAAAGGAGATCGCCGAGGAGAGTAATGTCGTCGATGCATCTAGCGGCACTGAGGAGAAAGAAACAACGTCATGAGCAATCCCCAAACACCCACGCAAAAATTCTCACCATCACAGTCATCACCTGCCGCTAAGCAGGTCAGGTTAAACCTGGTGTACATCGACTTGTGGTCGGCTTTTAAGGTTTCATCCTTGGTGGCGACCGCGGTATCTATTTCCGTATTCCTCGTGGTGCTTCTCAGCTGGGTTCTTCTGAGCGCTGTCGGCGTAATCGGAGCCCTCGAAGGTGTCGTGGGGGACATTCTTGGCGATGGAGGAGGCGCCGTAATTGCGCTGCTCAGCCTTGGGCAGGTGGTGTTGCTCGGTGCTGTTGGAGGGTTTATCAACCTTGTGTCTATGACTGTTCTGGGGTCATTGAGCGCGGTTCTTTACAATGTGATTGTGCGCCTCACCGGCGGACTGACAGTCGGGTTCACTAACCAGTAACCGATTGGATGCTGGCGCCCGAGTGCGCTAGTGTCATATTCGGTCTAGGGGGCTATAGCTCAGGTGGTTAGAGCGCTTCGCTGATAACGAAGAGGTCCCAGGTTCAAGTCCTGGTAGCCCCACACACAACTAAATATCACCCCGAGGGGCCTTAGCTCAATTGGTAGAGCGCCTGCTTTGCAAGCAGGAGGTCAGGAGTTCGATTCTCCTAGGCTCCACAACATCGTTCGCCGCAACTACATAGGCCGCTGGCGCCATGCTCTGGTTCTGGGAACCGGCTTGAACGGCCCCCTTCCAATATTTCCACCAGATATTTTTTGGTGCTTGCAGCTTCCATCCATCAGTGATTTTTCCAAACCGCAAGGTGGTTGGGGTCCAAAGTGTCCTGGGTTTAGGAAGATGTGGTGATGTAATTCGCAATAGCGAGCGGACTCGAGAAGCCTTTTCTCGGGCCAGTCCCGTCAGCCTGAGCAGGGGGTGATCCGGGGAGAAGAATCCAACTCCAGGAGCGCTTCCAGGACTGGCTCACTGCCAGGGGCGCGCTCCCGGGCAGAGTAATCTTGAGAACAAAGGGGCATCCTCACCCGTACCCAGTCACCCTTCGTCATATTCCACCTCTCCAACCCACTGACCGCTAGCTCCTCGCTCTCTCCTCCGCGGAGAGGACTGAACACAGCAGACTCATGGGAGAGAGGAAGTCCAGTTCAGCGTCGGGACCCGGGTGGCTGCCGAGCTTGCGCACGCGAAGGCGGTTGACGTTTCGCGAGGGTGTATCTCGAGCCGCCTCTCATATCTAACCAAAGGAAGACTCCATCTATAGCCAGGGCAAGAACGCCCGCAGCGATGATCACCCATGAGTTGGTAAAAAACCCAACAAAAATAGTGCCGACGGCGAGAGAAACAAAAAACGCATATAGGACGAAAGCCTCTATGGTGGTGAGTTTCCCTCGGGCAACCATTCGCCGCGCTAGCGATTCACGGGCGGCCGCCGCGTGACCTTGATTGAAAGAGGTGATGTCATGAGCGCAGCGCGGGCAGACCGCCTCACCATTCCCGATCTCCTCATGACATTCCGGACAGGTCTTTGTGGCAAGCCTTGCTGCAATAGTTTCACGTTCATGACGCCGAATGGGAAACCTCTGTCCCAGAACGAAGAGGACGCGCGCAGTAACGACTGCAAAAAGAACGACCACAAGGCCCATGACCGCAGAGTTAAGATCCATGACTCAAATTTATGTTGAATGCCGACCAAATTCAAGCACCCTTCCCCGCCAAAGCGAGTACTCCGCGATGCTAAGTGTCAACAAACTCCAAAGGAATCAGGAGGGCTTGCTCCTCATTGGCTTAATCCCATAAGCCAGGTTTTGTTAATCCCCACTGGAATTGACGATCCCCAGGGACTCCTCAGGGCAAGGCAAACACAATTACGGGCTAGATCACTGCGAACGCCGCCCACTCAGAAGACGCAGATCCACTTTCTGCCTCGATCTCCCAGGAAGCTAGCCACCGTGGGAATTCTCAACACTGGTCTCCAAGAGTCCGGACTCAGGCTCAACCCAATTCTCTGAGGGTCCACAACATGGTTCGCGGGCTCCCATCGGGCAGCGTCACTACTGTTTCGGTTCCCAGAAAAGTACCCAGAGGGCCTGGTCTTGGGTCCGGGAATTGGTTCCGTCTCGTGGCGTGCCGAGTTAAGCGAACGGTCTCCTATCAAGACCCCGGGAGGGGCGGGGTTCCAACTCTTCCGAGGGGGAGATGTGGTTGCAAACTCCGACATAGTGAGCACACTCGAGCCGCCTTCGTCCCCGGACCGTCCTGAGAATCTGGACAGGTAAAACGCACCAGCCAACGTGGGTGAGCCGCGTTTCCCCTGTCCCGGGGGCCCAATAACAGCCCCTATTTAGAGATGGGAATTAGCAGACTTTTGATTCGGCGTGAGGTGGTCAATCTCAGACGACAAAAGTGTCACACTTTCGGATCGGGGCGTTTCGGAGCCTTTTCCCTATCCAGCCAATAACCAAATCCTTCTATGGCAAGGGTGACAACCCCCGCAGCTATGCTCAACAATGAACCAAATAAAAACCCAAATATAATCGCGCCCATCCCAAAAATCCCAAAAGCGATGTAGACGACAACACCTTCTGCTCGCGTTATTCTTGCACGTGCAACAATCCGCCCCTCCAGTAATTCAAGGGCTGCGGCTGCGTGGCCCTGATTAAAGGCGGCCACATCATGGCCGCACTGGGGACAAACCGCCTCCCGAACTCCCATTTCTGCACTACATTCTGGACAGTTCGTAGTTCCAAGCCTTGAGGCAATCGTTTCCTGCTCATGACGCTGGCCGCTCTGTTGGCCGGGAAACCTCTGGCCCAAGAGAAAAATTACGCGCGCGACGACGACCGAAAAAACCAGCAACAAAAGGGCCAAAAGGATAAAATTAAATTCCATAACCTTATTATCTCAAACAGGTGAACCTATACAAGTATTCCTCCAGCAGAGAGCACGAGCTTTCCCCTGCTTGATCTTGGTCAGCGAGTTAGGAACTCAACCCCTTCCTGCCTCATGGCTGGTCTCTTGTGGGGTAGTTTTGGGTTCCCCCCCCAGGCAGCAGACATGTTTGACATGGGTTCTAAACCGTTTCCTGACATTTGCAGATCTGGGCTGAATTCTGCTCGCTTGGGTTCAAACCATCTCGCAGTGACTTGATTGTCTGGCCCGAGCCTCTCTCTTGGTATCGCTCTTGTTTGAGATGGAGACTTTCTGCTCGGGCCCGACGAACGGATAGCCGGCGCACTGTCGCTGGGATAAGGGCCATCTCCGAGCACAAAGAGGCGTTGGTTTGAAAGTCTGCGACTAACCCCTCGGGGTAAATCCCCGCTCAAAGAGCTTTCATCTTTGCGGGCACCCCGGAACACAATTATCAGTCGGTCACCGGCGAAGCTACAACCCGAGCCACGAGACTAGTAGGAACGTGGCGAGGAGCAAAAACACGGCGCCCACGGTGACCTCCAAAGCAATAGTCACGCCCGGCCGAGAAAAGAATTCCCGCATCGCGCTGGCCGCATACACCACTGGTATCAACCACAGCGTGGTGAAAACGAGGAAGACCACAGCCAGAAGGCTCAGTTGCCACGTAACACTGCTAGCGTTCCCCACAAATTGGGGAAAGAAAGCCAGGTAAAAAATCAAGACCTTCGGATTGGTGGCGTTGGTTATCAAAGCCGCAGGGAGCGGCCGCCTCTTCGTCAGAGTTACCGCATTTTCCAGGCCGAGAGAGCTTTGCGCAGACGCCGGATGGTCTCTCGCAAGTGAGATCGCCCTGGCAATGCTCACTCCGCCGAGGGCTAACAGAACCCCCGCTCCGAGAAGCGTTAAGAGTTCTAACGCTCCTGGTTGGGCGTTGACGAGAACACCGACACCAGAAACCAACAGAGCTGACACAACCGTGAGCCCCAAAAGGATGCCAATGAGGGCAAGAAACCCGTCACGTGTCCCACCACGAATGGCGTAACGCAATAGCAGCACCGTGTCCGCTCCAGGGGACAAAATAATGACGAGTGAGGCGCTGATAAAAGCTGGAAGGACACTGATGTCTATAACGGTTTCTCCTTTCCCGGCCTGCTAATTGTAGAACCCGGCACGACATCCTTTGGGCGCCGCCGGGGAGCAAATTTTGGCTGCCAAGGGAGGAGATTTTCTCTACTACTATGTCCTGGTGCCCAGAAAAGCTTTGCTCCAGTTCCTGACGGTCGGAATTATCTGGGGAACCCCCTATTTCTTCATCGCTATCGCCATTGAGCACTTTCACACACCCAGCATTGTGTTTGCAAGAGTGTTCCTCGGAGCTTTGATTTTGATGCCGATTGCTCTCAAGCGAGGCATGTTAAAACCGACCCTGAAGGCATGGCCTGCTGTCCTCGGTTTTGCTGTTTTTGAAATGGTGGGACCGTGGTTTCTCATCACCGAA
>Ga0105055_10004349_pt1 | contig 20791 bp, 16 predicted proteins | sample BON03_FD_78090 | JGI IMG/M metagenome (GOLD analysis project Ga0105055, IMG submission 78090) | Freshwater microbial communities from Lake Bonney liftoff mats and glacier meltwater in Antarctica - BON-03 | ecosystem: Environmental > Aquatic > Freshwater > Ice > Glacier meltwater | place: Lake...
ATACTAATAATACTAATAATACTAATAATACTAATAATACTAATAATACTAATAATACTAATAATACTAATAATACTAACAATATTAATAATAAAACAAACAAAGATTTATTTTATAATATAGAAAATAGTGATGTTCCAGAGACAACATATAAAGCACCAAATCAAGACAATCCTGCGTTTGATAGTTTATTTATATCACAACAAGATAAAGAACAGTATAAAACTGCATATCGATTATTAGATGGAGATGAATTATCTTTACCAAATACAAATGGTACAAACTATTTTAATTTACCACAAAATGATGTTTTGCAAAATACAAGCACACTTTTTAATAATATGATGAATAGTGATGATACTATGCAAAATGACAACAATACTATTGGTAATTATGCGAGTTTAAATTCATTAGGACACAGTTTAACAGATACTTTAGGTGGCATTCAAACTGAATTAGGATTTACTGTTTTAGATGACCAAATAGGTACATTTAAAAAAACACCAATTTCAAATCCAAATACATATGATAATACAAGTAATTATAATACTGGTATTAATCCTAAAACTGTTGATGGTGTAACATCTTATGGAACTGGATTAAGTGGTAAATTTTCTCAAGACCATAAACCTATTTTTTTACAAAAAGATTTTGATGGTGTAGCAAATATTTTTGCTCCTAATATTATAATCCAAAATCCTCCATTAACAAGTGATGGTTATCCAGATATATCTTTTGATATGTAAAAAAAATTACAAATTTAAATTTAAAAATTACAAATTTAAATTTAAAAATTACAAATTTAAATAAAAAACTATAAAATCATAAAAATGAGAATGTGTAATGTGTCTTAAATTTATACATTTTTTAAAAATCATATATTTGTATTTTTTATTCTTTAATTTTATTGTTTTATTTAATGATATATAAAAAGTAAGAAAGTCATACAAAAACTTTCCTCCCAAGACACATTAATGTTAGTTTGTTTATTATTTTGATGATTTTTTATTGTTAATTCTAATTCATTACCATATTTCCATTCTTTAAAAATATGAAATTTTTCTTCATAACTTAGATTAATAATTTTTTTCAAATAAGGATATAAAAATTGTTTTGATTGTTCTGGAGTAATCGTAAGATTTGCTAAATTTGTAATTTCACTATTTAATTTTTCAAATTCATCAGAAAAAGGATTATTCATTTTTTTATTTTATAATTTATAATTTATAAAATTATATTATATTCAATTAGTGTTATACTCTATTATTATATTTTATTATTTTACTTTTTTTTATAATAAAAAAATCAATTTTTTATAAAAAATTTATAACATTTTGTTTTGAAAAAAACTGAAAATTTTATTACATAGTATCATTGGAAGTTTAGGACTTTTAGTATTATTATTATTAATTATATGAAATGTCATTAACACTTTAAAAAATTCATTAGAAAATGACAGTGTATGATACGGGTCCCAATACGTATTTAAATTTCTATATAAATAAGGTTCGATAAGCTCATTTATACTAGATGAAGGTGATACAAATGTTGTTAAAGAATAATTACTTTTCATACATAGTTTTATTGTTTCTATTGTTTTTTCATTATGGGTAGGAATATCATCAATATACCCCTCATCAAAATGTAAAGAAGAAATATTACTTGTTTCTAGTTCTTTAAATATTTTTTGGTAAAATTCATCAGGATTTTCTGTAGTAACACTATATTGAACACAAAATGTTCTTAGATTTGATAACCCACCTAATAATTTTAAAAAATTATCAACTTCTATACCATTAAAAGATAAATTTAAACTCTCTAAATTAGAATGTCTAAATACATCTATCAGTATTTCTGTAATATCAACATTAACAAAATCCTCAAACTTAGTTTCCGAAAACTCTAAATATTTTAGAGAACTCATTAATTGTAAAATACTTTTAACATTTTGAATTTCCAATTGTTCTGGTTCTGGTGTACTAAAAATTAGATTTCTACAAAATACAAATGTTTCAATAGAATGACTATAAAATAACTTTTGAAAAAAAGGCAACATATCAGAGAAAACAAAACAATTATGAATAAGTTCAATAGATTTTAATTCTTCAAAATAGTCACAAATAACTGTAAAATCTTCTAGGTCATTTGTTGTTAAATTTAAGTCCTCACAACAAATGTTTTGTATAATGTTAAAATAATATTTAACAATAACTTCACTAATATCATCACTCGCTTTTAATAACTTAAAACATGATAGAATACCTTTTAATTCTGTATTACAATTAAAATCATACATATTAGCTTTTGGATTAACATAATAGCCGTGCATTTCATCAAATATCACTTTTTTAAGTTCATCGAAGTTCATCTTACCTTATAAACTAAAATACTTCTAAGAAATATTAAACAAAGTATTAAGTATATATGTTATAATGAATTAATAATATTTTCAATTTTTATTATTTTTTATTTATAATTCTGTAATTATTTTCGATTTATTATTTATTATCTAATTCTCTAAAATTAATTATCTAAGTATAGTTTAATCTATCTCTATATTACAAATGTCTAATAATAATCAAACTATTAGAAAAACTACATATACAACTGATACTATTATTATAATTGTTGGTGTTTTATCACTTATTTTTATAATTATTTATATATATCAAAATTATAAAAAAATGTTACCTAAACCAACAGGTAATATTATTAGTTCAACATGCCCTGATTATTGGGAATCTATTGGAGATGGAAAATGTAAAAATATAAATGGTTTAGGAAGTTGTAGTACTACGGAAGGTACTAATATAATGGATTTTGGTAGTGATGTATTTACTAACAAAAATACTGGTGATTATGCTAAATGTAAATGGGCTGATACTTGTAATGTATCTTGGGGTAATATAGATAGACTTTGTTAAATTATAGTTTCGACAATATTAAAAATACTATAAAAAAATTGATTTAATAATCTTTATTATAGTTGCTTTAAATTTTAAATTACTTTAAATTACTTTAAATTTTAAATTAAATAAAATGCAGAGTGAAAACATTGAAATCTTAATAAATGAACTTAGTAATGAACTATCACAACTTCCCAATTTATCACATAATATTCAATTTAATGGAAAACAAAATAAAATGATTATAGGAATTAAAATGTCTGTCTCAAATTATAAAATTATTTTCAATTTTATACATAATTATGCACTTAACGGTATTGATTTTAGTAATAAATGTAAATTTGAATCAATTTCAAAAATGTGTAATTCTACACAATCAACTCTATCTATTGATACTCATAATTTTACTAATTTTATGTCAGGTGATATTATTAGTTATAATGGTTTAAGTATTGAGGCAACTTCTAATAGAATTATTAAAATAATAAAATTATTAAAATAATTTTTACAGCATTTTTACAGATACTCTTTGAAACGTAAGATAAAAATAAAATATATAAATCAACATAATAAAATAATGATTTTTATATTTTTCAATAATTTTTCAATAATTTTTCAATAATTTTTCAATAATTTTTCAATAAATAAAAAGAAATAGTTCATTTTTTATTATTTTTTTATTATGAAATTTTCACTTTTTATTATTGATTCTTTTTTTTTAAATATATTTTATATTTTTTTATAATTTAAAATAAATAATATTAATATTATTTATAATTTTATATTTTTTTATAATTTAAAATAAATAATATTAATATTATTTATAATTTTATTATTATTATTATTATAAATAGTTTTAATTATTAAAATAATTTTTGTTTTAATAATTAAAAATTGAATTTTTAAAATTGAAAATTAAAAACTAATTAATAGAATAATTAAGAAAATATAATTTACAATTTATAGTTTATAATTTATTTAAACATGCAAAATACATCAATACATTCAAATTTTAGTAAATATAAAATTTTAGATAAAGAAACATATTCAAATGTGTTGTCACAAAGTAGTGTACATTGTAAATCAGGTAAATGGAATATTCCTGATGATAAATACGATGCTTTTCTTAAAAATATTAATCAAGAATTAGTTAAAAATCCTAATAAAGAAATGCATTTTTTAGAGAAACCAAGTAGTGAATGTAATATGCTTAAAATAGATTTAGATTTACGATTTAATGCAACAGATGAAGAATTAAAAAACAGAACTAATTTAAATAGACGTTATAATGATGAATATATTGAATTATTCGCACATTGTATTGCTGAAACATTAAAAAATATTATAAATATAAAAGAAAGTTATAATATTTTTATTCAAGAAAAAAAACATCCAAGATTAACAAATGATAATACAAATACAATTAAAGATGGTATACATATTATTATACCTAAATTAGTAATGAATAATACAGCATTACATTATTTTCGTGATAAATTAGTTGAAAACGATGAAATTAAAGAGATTACAAAATCTATTGATAATATTACAAAAATTTCTGATGTTATAGATAAACGTATTATATATCCTAATGCATGGTATATTTATGGTTGTGGTAAACCAGAAGATCATGGTAATTATTATAAAGTTACTAAAATATTTAAAGTATCTCATAAAAATAATGATGTATCTTTAAGAACTATTCAAACTACTAAAACAATTACAGAATATATTTCATTATTTTCTAATTTTGGAAAAAAACATAATGTAGATTATTTAATCGATTTGGAAGAAAAAACAGAAAATGATGATAAATATAGTAAAGAAAAAAGTTTTAATAGACAAGAACAATTATCATTAATACATAATTTTACACAAAATCAAAATAATTTTAGACGTATTTCATCTTTAACAGCTTCTGAAATAAAAGCATTATTAAATTGTTTAAATAAAACTAGAGCTGATAATTATGAAGATTGGACTAAAATTGGTATTTGTTTATATAATATGGATGATCGTAATTATGATACATGGAGAATGTGGAGCGCACAATCAGATAAATATAACTCTGATTATTGTGCTAAATTATGGTTTAGTGAATTTCAAAAATGTGGTAAATATAATTTAGATTTAAATAAATTAAAAGAAATGGCTAAAAATGATAATATTGATGAATATCAAAAAATTATTGATATTAATAAAAAGCATTTTTTTGATAAATGGATTTATGAACACGCACGTCAAACACATATTAAAATTTTAAGTGTATGCACATTATCTGATAATATTAAAACCTATATTAAAGATTATGCTAATTTTAATATTGCATGTGCTTGTCCTGGAACAAATCCAACCTGGTATAAATTTGATAATCATAAATGGACCGAAGATAAAGCTGCTAATAAAATTTATATGTTAATGACTGAAGAATTAAACAGAGAATTAGCAATCATTCACGAAGATTTAAAAATTAAAGTATTTAGTAATCAAAGTACAGAACAAGTAGCAAGAGCAAATCAAACAAATACATATAATAACAATAACAATAACAATAACAATAATAATAATAATAACAATAATAATAATAATAATAATAACAATAATAATAATAATAATAATAATAATAATAATAATGCTACTAATAATTCTGATGATGATGAAAAAGATGATAATATATTAATATATAATAAACATATATATGATGATAGAGAAGCAAAAGCAAATTTGGAAGAACAAAAAAAACAATATTTTGAAAATCAACACGCTAAAGCTTGTTTAGATAAATGCGGGCAAATTTTATCATTTTTAAGCACACCTCAAAATAAGAAAAAAATTATTGAGGATTTAAGTCAAAAATGTTATGATGGTGATTTTCATACTAATCTTGATGAAAATCGTAATGTATTTGTATGTAATAATGGTGTTTTAGATTTAAACAACTGTATTTTCCGTAATGGTGAACCGTCAGATATGATGACAATAAGTTCTAAAATAGATTTTCCAATAAATGTAGATTCATTAGACTCACAAGAATATATGCATTCAATTCAAGATTGGCTAGATCGTATTTTACCAATTGATTCCGTTCAAGATTATGTATTAAATATTTTTGCTATGAAACTATCTGGTATCTTATTTGGTGAATATTTTATTATATTTACTGGTACTGGTGCAAATGGTAAATCCCAATTTTTTAAACTTATTTCAAAAGTGTTTGGAGAATTCTTTAAATCTTTTGATAATACTTTATTAAATACACCAAAAAGAGACGCTCAATCTGCTTCTCCAGCTACAGCATCTTTAAAAGGAGCCCGTATTGCTATGACTACAGAACCAAAAGGGGGACAACCATTTGAATCTGATAAAGTAAAAGAACTTATTAGTGGTGATGAATTAGTTGGAAGACATCTTAATAAAGATTTAATACGATTTATTCCTCAATATTTAATGATGATGCAATGTAATGATATTCCTCGTAATGAATCAACAGATGATGGTTTTTGGCGTAAAATTTGTGTTGTAAAATGTATTGCTAAATTCGTTATTAAAGAAGAGGATATGTATAAATTAGATGACTATAATAAATTTCCTTTTCATTTTAAGGCTGAAAATCAAGAACATTTATACACAGAATGGGCTCCATACTTATTATATATGCTTTTTGAACGTTATAAAGTCTTAAAGAATAATAACTTTAAATTTAATATACCCGATGAAGTTAATGCTGCTGTTAAAGAATATCAAGAAGAAGCCAGTACATATACACAATTCTTTAATGATAAAATTGAAGAAGCACCTGGTTGTAAAATCGATGCTACCACATTATATAATGAATTTCAGCTATTTGTTGGAAGGGATTTTAAAACACAAAAAAGCATATTTATAAAACAAATGGAAAGATATATTGGTAAACCTAAAGGACATAATAAAGAATTTAATGGTTTTAAATTACATGGCACAAGTGGAGAACCAATCGAAATACAACCTACAGAACAAGTTGATATGGATTAATATGGATTAATATTAATTACTTAATCTATATAAATATGAATTATTAAAGTAATTCTGTAAACATAAAATTAAATAATCCAACTATAATTAATGAAATTATTAGTAATTTAACATAATAATAATAACTATTATTTTGTTTATTTACTGTTTCTTTTTTTTCTAAAAACTCTTGAAATTGTATTTTATTTATATTAACATCATTTTCTGATTTTTCTAATTCTTTACTTGTTTTGTCAAATAAATTTTGTTTATCACTTAAATTATTATTATTATAATCAATAAAATATAATTGTTGATTTTCTAAATTCTTTTTACCAATTAAATCATTTAATATATTATCAACATCATCATTTAATTTAGATAATTCACTTTTAGTTTTTTTTAATTCTACAAAAGTATTATATTTTACTCTATCCATAATTTCTTTAGTATCTATTTTTAATTCTTTATCTATTTTACCATCATTATAATATTTATTACACGATGTTAAAATCTTATTACTTAAACACTTACGTCTATTTGAATTATTTATTTTAATACAATTGTTACCATCTTTTTTATATTTTCCATTAGCATACATACCCCAGGCATCACACACCTTACCATTATTATTAATACTTATAGGAACATCCAGTATTTCTGTTTTTTTTAAAAGTTTTTGTAGATCTATTAAATAATTTATTATTTTTGTTTTCATTTCTATATCATTAATATTATTAGACTCTAATTCATTATTTAATTTTAATTCATCTAAAGGTAAATCTACATTAGAATAAAAAGCTTCAATATTATTTATAGTATTGGTATTTATATTAGTATTTCTATTATTATAACTATTAGAGTTTCTATAAAAATAACTAATTATTATTATAAACATGATAAATATTAGACATAATAGTATCTGGGTAGATGAAAAATTCATAGTTATAGTTAGATTTATTATTTAATTTATATTAGACTTATCCTTAAATAAACGGTTGTATTTATGAATTAATAAACCTAATAGCGTTTAAAGCCTTGAACTTATTTAACGATTATTATATTTAAAATAGATATTTATTTTTAATTTTTTAAATAAATTAATTAAATTAAATAATTAAAAATAAATATCTATTTTAAATATAATAACCGGCAAATAAGCTATTTTAGTTTATCAATTCATAAACACAACCGTTTATTTAAGAATAGCCTCATATATAAACTATGCTTATTTAGGATCTGTTTATTTAAGATAAGTTTAATATCTAAGAGTTTATATATATATTATCAAGACTTTCCATATTATCAAGAAAATGACGGGTTGGTATTTCTGAAAAAGAATCTTCTTCATTTATTTGTGTATTTGAATAATTAGCTAAAAAAAAATTACGCCATCCCATTTCTGGAATACCTGTTGGTAATCCAGCATATAGCATATTTTTATATTTTCCAAATGATTGGTGAAAATTGCGAACGGGACCGACATGATGAATAGGCATGCAACTTTTATTATTATTTTTATTATTTAAATTATTTAAATTATTAATATTATTATTCATTAATGAAAAACTATTACTATTTACTTTATTAGTTTTTTTTAAATTAGTATGTAGTCTTGGCCCATCTGTAATTTCATATAAATAAACTACTAAAATCAGAGATAAACAAAATGTTAAAAGATAACTTATAAATGTTGTATCCATTTTATTTTTATAAAATCTTAAATTATTTAATATTAGTCTATAATTTAATAATATATTTTTTTTAAAATTGTATAAAAAAATAATCTAATTAAAGAATAAAGAATTAAAACTAATTAAAACTAATTAAAACTAATTAAAACTAATTAAAACTAATTAAAACTAATTAAAACTAATTAAAAATAATTAAAACTAAACAATAACCAAATACTCTATTGAAAAAATGAAAAACTTACTCTATAAAAATGAAAAATATTATTTATGTGATGGAAAAGATACTAAAGATGGTAAAACTTGTATAGTTTATAAATATACAGTAACTAAAACATCTATGCCTCATAATAATTTTAAAAATAAATTAGTTATTTATGCCAGATCTACTTGTCCTTATTGTATTGATTTTTTATTATTCTTAAAGAAAACTAATAAAAAAACATATTATTATGACAATTTAATTTATATTGAAGTGGATAGTGAAAGTTCTAATGATTTATTTTCTAAATCAAATCTTTTAAAAAATTTAAAAACAGATATTGGATCTCATTCTACATTTCCTATAGTTTTTTATAAAGGTAAATTTATTGGTGGATCTGACGAAAGCAAAACTTACTTTAAAAAGTTATAAGTTTTACTATTTTATTAAATTAAATTAATTTTTGTTTATATTTTTTATAATTTTATTATTAGGCTTATCCTTAAAAACAAAGATATACGGAATTTTATCATCTTTTTTGGTTTGCCGTATTTATTTTGATTGGTATATTGATAAAGATATGGATTTAATCATCTATAAAATAACATTTTTTTTAAAAAAAATAGTTTGGTAGTGTCCTGAAAGGACACTGGGAATACGACGATAAAATTGTCATAGTGGAACTTCCAAACCTAAAAAACGTTGCCGTTTTTTCATTTCTATCAAATGTTTATAACATTATCAACCTTATATCTCTTTACATGACTAATAAATTAACCTGCCAAGTCTGTCAAGTGTTACTTCTATGGTGCTATGACGCCAAGAAATAAACAAGAAATAAGGTTTCACATGCAATTTGCATTTGATAGAAACAGCATAACAATGCCTGGAACATACGCTGTCCTTATAGCGACTGGGTAGCCAACCCAATTATCCGCACCCGCACCCCTGAGTAGCGATACTCAGGGAGGTCGTTGTACTCAACAACCACTGGCGCCACTGTTGGTGGCGTCGGTGGGGCGGGCTCGGACGTGGCGGGCATCCTTGGGTGGGCCGCGACCGACGCCACCACCCTTGGCGCCCCCCTTGGCGCCCCCCTTGGCGTCCCCCGTGGCTGGCTTGGATGAGTGAATAAGTTGCGCTATAGATTCGTCAAATTTGAACTCGCTCACCAATATGCTGACTGGGACATTGTAAAACTGCTCTAAACTAACAAAACGGTGTTCTTTACACTTAATACAGAAAGATTGTAGCGGTTTAAACTCCTTCGCCTTGAAAAATTTGATTAGTTCCTCTGAAATAGGAACGAATACGGTTTTCACAGTCTTAATCTCTTTATCAGCTTGGGCTGCGCCACCTGCCTCTGGCACTTTGAATGAGTTCGGTCCGGTTTTACCCTTCCCTTTTTCCTTCTTAGCTTGGGCAGCAGGAGCATCAGTGGCAACAGGTGTATCATTGGGAGCGCGAGCTACCTCTGTAACCTCTATTTCACTAATTCTGCTGCGGGAAACCATCCCTCGGTTGGCGGTGGCAGCGTTAGCTGTCACCGCCAACCGAGGGGCATCACGAGAAGAAGTAGCAGGGGCAGCAGGGGTAGCGTAAGCGACCTCTGTTACACCACTAATTCTGCTGCGGGAAACCATCCCTGGGTTGGCGGTGACAGCGTTAGCTGTCATCGCCAACCCAGGATGATTATTGGAATTGGAGCGCCCGAGCAACTTGATTTCTTTGCTAGGGATGATAGCTAACGCTGTCAACCCTAGTAAAGAAATTTGTTGGCGGGAGCGCACCACCATCTCTCGGTTGTCTGTGACAGCGTTAGCTGTCACAGCCACCTCAGAAATGTGGTGGGGCTGTTCTAGTAGCTGTAGGCGTTGGCCCGATAGCCGACTTACAACACATTGCTTTGCCCCTGTAGGCGCGCCTTCAAAATCATTAAATGAAATAAAAGACATTTTTCTAAAACCAAATACAAACTAAAGCTCGTAGATAACTTATAAGAAAAGCAGGTACTTTAAAACAACTAAAAAATAAAAAACAATTTTTTCCATTTTTACTATTTGTGCCGTTTTTTAATAATTATAAATAAAATATAGTATAAATATAAGTATTATTGGTTTTATCATCTAACAAAATAGCTTAGTTTTTTTTATAGTCAAATAGTTCATGGCTTTTAAAAAGCTTTTTAGGTTTATCTATTTATAAACACAAACTTTTATTCAATGATAAGTCTAATATATAAACTGCGATTATTATTTGAGGATACTATAGCAATATATAAATATTATGTCTTTATTTTTAATATAATTTGCTATATAATTTACTAAATAATTGATTCCATTCGTCAATACTTTCTTTTTCTTGAAATATTAAATGTTTTCTCATTTCAATATTTCTATTAATTTTATGCCTTAATTTTTCATTAATACCTATACAAGATGCTTTTTGAGCGTATTCTTCTGGTGATACAGTACAACATTCTTCAAACATATTAGTATTAGTAATATTATTATCTACAATAGACATTTTTTTATATAATCCATTTGTAAATTGTCCGTGTAAATATTCAGAAGGTAATGTAATAACTGGTATATTATAATCAAAAGCATCATATGATGTATTACATCCGCCAAATGGAAAAGGATCTAAACATACATCGCTTACACTAATAACATTAAGAAATTCATCTTTTTCAAGAGAACCATACCATTTAATTCTTTTAATTTTTTCAAGACCAATTATAGTTTTTATTCTTTCTAAGTGACTTTTACAATATGGAAATGTATTTGATAATAATATAATACCGTTAGGGTCAAGTTCTAAAATACGTGCCAAACATCTTTCAAATTCTGGATTTAATTTGTAAAATGTTTGAAGACATACATATAATGTATCTTTACTTGTAAAGCCTAATTCTTCTCTTGATTTAAATATTTTTATTTTTTTTGTTTGTTTGATAGTTTGTTTATTAGTTTGATTTTGATCTTTATAGTCATCATTATATCCAATAAATAATTTATGAGGACTAATATAAAATGTTCCTAAACTTTTTAATAATATAAGTTTTTCAGTATAATGACTTTGAATCTCTTCACTAGTTAGTGAACCCATAAAATACTTACTAGAAATAAAATAATCAATCGTATCGATACCACTTGTTTCACTATGTCCCCAAGTTGTTAGTTGTATAGCAGCAATACGTGAATAAGCTAATAAAGTTGTTAATAATTTCATACCTATCTCTGGATACACTATAAAATCTAATTCATATTTTTCTAATTTTTCTCTAGCAGATGCTAAACTATTACCTAAATAAATATAATTTTCTTTAATTTTTGTCATAAATAATTTAGCAATAATACCTTTAATATCTTCAAATTTATAAAAAGATGCAAAATAAACCTCATATTTAGTTCTATCTAATTTACCTATAATAGTAATTCTATCACGTAATACACTCGTATCTGTTGTAAAACTATCACTTATAAAACATAATTTAAGTTTTTTGCTTGGTATTGGTAGTGTTGTTTCTGTGATTACTATGGTTGTGATGTTTTCTTCTGTTGTTGCTGTTGTTTTGGTTGATGTATAGTGATTATTAGTGTTATTTTGTTTAAGTATGAGTTCAGCAATACGAGGACTAAAATAATTTACCCAAGGACATATTTTTCTTATTAATTTAGAATATAATGTAAGTAATTCAACATTATTTTTATCGTGATAAGATAGAGCATAAGGCATACATGTTTGATTACTTAAATATACAAATTCACTTTCACTTAAATATAATTCTTCTGGATAATTATTATATAACCATTCTAACATAGATTTATAATGTTCTCTAATTTTAATAATTTGTTGCGAATATAATAGTGTATTACTAAATGGTAAGTTATTATTTATACAAGTATAATAAGGTATTTGCAAAAAAAACCATACAATAATATCTTTAGCTTTTAAATAATGTAACGATTTAAATAATCTTATATTCCATTCTAAATTATAAAGTAAGCCTTTTTCAATAAATAATTTATCAACTTTGGGTAAGCAATTTGCTATTATTTTTATTATATCAACTTTTAAATGTTGAAATAATATACCCATTGGTGTATTATATACATCAAGTTCATGTGTTGTTGTTAATACTCTAATATTATTTATTAATTCTTTAAAAATAGATTGTAATTTTAAACGTTTTTCTTCTGGTGTTATTTCTGGATTGCGAACATTTATAATAGTATATATATGTTGATTAGCATAATTATGTAAATTTACATTATTCATTTTTCAAATTATTTTATGTTTATATAATTATGTTTATATAATTATGTTTATATTAGGATTATTCTTAAATAAACGGCTGTGTTTAAAGTAGATATTTTTTTTTAATTATTTAATAAAACAAAATAAAATAAAATAAAATAAAATAAAATAAAATAAAATAAAATAAAATAAATAAAATAAATAAAATAAATAATTAAAAAAAAATATCTATTTTAAATATAATAACCGTTAACTAAGTTCAAGGTTTAAAAAACTCTTTTGACTTTATCAATTTATAAACACAGACATTTATCTAAGGATAAGTCTAATATAAAGTGTTAAAAAACATAAATAAAATATTTTTATAACATAATACGAGTACTTTAAGAAATGGAAATACAGGAGGATGAACTTATAGAGTTTTACACCAGTAATAAACATATATTTTTAAAATATATAGAAAATAATACAAACAAACAAAATAAGTCAACTAATACAACTAATACAACTAATACAACTAATACAACTAATACAACTAATACAACTAATACAACTAATACAACTAATAAAATTAATACAACTAATACAACTAATATAAAAAAAACAAAAAAGAGAAATAATACAAAAAAAACAGAATACACACAATTAAAAACTAGAACAAGTAATAACTTAAATATTACAACAATGAATGGAATGTATGAAATACAACCTTATGAAATATTGTTTGATGGTAACAGTATCAAATATAATTCAAATACAAAACCATATACTACTTTTTATGGTTATAAACATAAACAATATAATAAGTTAGATTCTTCAATGATGTCTACTGAAACTACTAATTATAAGTTAGAGCCGAGACTGAGGGTTATTACTAAAACTTATACTAAGAACATATCAAAATATAAACATCTGTTTTCTTCACCTAGGAAACTACGTATACTCCTATTTATTACTGTATCGTTAAAAGATATAGCCAGAAATCACGTACATTTTATTAATAGTTATACTGAACCTATTCAGTATATATCTCCTGAAAAAGAAAAAAGGATAGATATTAGTAATGCCAAAGTCAAAATATTAAACAAAACTCATATTATAGATATATTAAATTTAAATTCTGAGGCTATGCATGGAGTAATACCAGCATTAATAACACTATTAAGTTTATTTAATATTACTATTGATGAATTTTATGACATTATAGTAAATTATCTAAACCATAAAAAGACACTTATCAATGATAATAATAATGACAATCATAATTCTAATCCTACTAATAATAATATGAATAATACTCAAAATAATAATAAGCATAATAATACGCATAATGATAATCATAATTCTAAGAGTACTAATAATGATAAGAATAAGTATAATTATAGTTATATATTAAACAACATGAAGAAAATATTATATATATTATCAACTATATCACAATCCTACTCGTCACACTATATTTATTTTATTTTTAGCAAAAAATTTCAAGACGAAAATAAATTTTTAACAACACGAGGATTTCCAAAAATCTTAAAGGATCAGCCTGACTTTATCATGTGTGATAAACGAACACTATTATATGATAAAGAAAACAAACAATATATGATAAGAATATGGAAAGTCGAAATACATAATCCTGACGATCATTATGAAACGATTGATTATGGAAGGATTATTGAGTTTAATAATACAGACGTGGATAAAGATTCATATGTTTTTTTACTATTCAAAGATGTAAATTCAATAATTACCAGAAAATCTATATGTGACTATCTATGAGATAAACCTAAATCTAATAATAAAATCTAATAATAAAATCTAATAATAATATATTGTAATAAGATCTAATAATAATGGGCTTATCCTCTAATAAATAAGCGTAGTTTGTTTTTTATAGTGTATTACTAATTAAATATAATGTAGTTTCAATTTTATTTTGAACATAAAATTATATTTATATTATTATTATTATTTAATATTATATTATTTCAAAATTTATTTCTAATCTAATAATTGATACAATGATTAAATAGTTTTTAAAAAATAGTTTTAAAAATATATCTTTTATATATAATTATAAAATACATATTTTTAAAACTATTTTTTAAATAATATAATATTAAATAATAATATAAACATAATTTTATTTTGAAAATAAAATTGAAAATACATTATATTTAATTAAAAATATACTATAAAACACAAACTACACTTATTTATTAGAGGATACTCAAATTAGTATTATTGTATTTATTATTAATAATACTACTTTTACACTATGATTAAAAATAAAATTACAATTTTAACAATTAAACCAATTTTAACAAAAGAAGACATAAAACGAAAAGAAGGAGATTATTTTGATGACTCGCATTATACTAAACATAATAAAGTTATTACTACTGATACAGATGTTTATGGATTAGAAGAAGATGGAAATAAAAAACTATTATTAAAATTTAGAAAAAACGTAATAGAACAGGATATATGCAGTGATGCTTATAATGCTTTAGAAAAACACGCTAAACATAAAAATTCTAATAGAGGTGCTGCTGCTGGTAAAATATCACTCAAACAATTACCTAATCATGTTGGTGAAATTATTAAGCAAGATAGATATAGAGTTTTTTATAAAACTAAAAATGGTTATTTATCAAGAGATAATGTTAGTAATATTGCACAAAGTAATATTGCCGGTTACTATGATAGACCTGATAGAAATAATTATAGTAAATTAAATAAAAAAAATAAAACAAATAAAAAAAATAACATTATAAAAAAAAAAATACCAATGTGTAGAACAACACAATTTACTAAACAAAATGTTGAAAAATGGAAAAATACTATTCCTTTAATTGAAAAAGCTGATACATTATTTAAACACTTAATACCTGATAAACATAAAATACAATTAGAAAGAGCAAGTCAAACACCAGAGTTTCAAATAAATAATACAGCATATAGTACTATTACAGTTAATTATAATTGGAGGACAGCAACTCATTGTGATAGTGGAGATTTAGATGAGGGATTTGGTAATTTAATTATTTTAGAGAAAGCAAAATCTGGATTTACTAATGAATCTGGATTTAAAGGTGGATATTTAGGATTTCCACGTTGGGGCGTTTGTGTTGATTGTAGACAGGGTGATTTTTTAGCAATGGACGTTCATGAATATCATTCTAATACACCAATAATCGGTAATGGTCGTTTAAGTGTTGTTTGTTATTTAAGGAAAAAAATGATTCATTGTATGAAAAAATAATCTAATATAAATACATTATATTTATTTATATTTTATTATTTATATTTTATTATTTATATTTTATTATTTATATTTTATTATTTATATTTTATTATTTATATATATATATATAAAGAAATTATAAATACAAATAAATACAAAATTATAAAATAAAAATGTTATCCAGAACTATATTAGCAGATATAGTAAAATATAGTCATATTTTATTAATTTTATTTATATTATTTGGTCCATTTATCTTACCTAAAAAAAATTTATATTATTATATAATTTTAGTTATAATAATCTTTTTAGATTGGAATGATTTAGATGGTCAGTGTCTATTAACTCGAATTGAATATTGGTTAAGAACTAATAAATGGTATAATCAAGGTTCAGCACTTGAAGGTGGACCTGAATTTTTTAGACATTTATATATTATCGTAACAGGTCGGGAAATATCAAGTCTAAAAGCAGATAGATTAAATAATTTGTTATTTATGATATGTTTATTAATTGCATTTTTAAGATATACTCATTAATTTATATATTAGACTTATCCTTAGACTTATCCTTAGACTTACCCTTAAATAAACAGAGCTATAAATACCTTTATCCTTTTTTTTTATATACCGTATTTATTTCAATAGATTTATTTATAAATAGATGGATTTAATAATCTATAAAAAAAAATAGGTTTGTGTCGTGAGACTGGAATATATGACGATAATATTGTCATAGTAGAATACTCAAACCTAATAAACGATGTTGTCGTTTTTCCCCTCTATCAAATGCTAAGTGTGTTACCAACTTTATCTCTTTGCATGACTAAGAACTGTCAAGTGAAAGTTCTGTGAACGCTACAACAGCTACAAATATGGACCTGCACGCCCACAAATATAGATGCTACAACATACACAGAAGTTTCACTTTACAGTTATCAGTCATGGAAAGAGAATAAGTTTTCACAGACACCTTGCATTTGATAGAGGGGGGTCGATGACCTTATCAACGCTGACCATAAACATTACCGAGTTCACCGAATAGAGCTGCAAAATCATCATAGCTAGCAGCTTCAAAAAAAGCTCGATCATGAGATTGCCCACTAGCTCGGTCACCAGCTTTTTCACTTTTGGTTATAAAATCTTGAACTCGTGCAATGTCTTCCAAAGCTTCAGCTTTTCGTGTTGACTCTTCAAAAGCTTCAGCTCGTGCAATGTCTTCCAAAGCTTCACCGGTTAGCATTAACTCTTCAAAATATCGTTCACGAGCTTGTTTATCAGCTTTTTCAGTTTTGATTATAAAATCTTCAACTCGTGCAATGTCTTGTAAATCTTCCTTCTTTCGCGTTGACTCTTTAAAAGCTTCAACTTGACTGATTGCCTCTAACGTATTTAGCTTTTCGTTTTCTGCATTTGCAAGATCTGAAGCCTCGGCTTCAGCTCTTGCAAATGCAGAAAACGAAGACACATACGGATAAATACCAGACATGATACTGATAATTTATAACAATTATTATATTAAAGAAAAAACAATTTTATGTATTTTTATATTTTGTGCCATTTATTTACAGCCTTGAAGATTTAAAATGGGACACTATTTATATATTATTTATATATTTTTTATATATTAATTATACATTAATTTTTATTTTTTTATATTTATAATTTATAGTAAATGCAAAAATGAAACATAAAACAGAAGATTATAAATTAACAGCAACTAAATATTATCTTAAAAATAAAGATAAATTAAGTATGACAAAAATATGTAATATATTTGATTGTCCAAAACAATCATTATCAAGATGGGTTGATAGACCTAAATATTTATGCAGACATAATATTTCAGATACTTTAGAAGAAGTATCATACCAATAATTTACACGACTTGAAATAGTAAAACCTTAAAGTTTTTAAAAGATTTCAATTTAATAGTTGTTCCATTTTAAAACTTCAAGGGTGTAAACATAAAAATATTATATTAGGCTTATCCTTAAATAAAAATATTATAATAATAATACCAATGTCACATATTTTTAGTAGAAAACCTACCTTTAAAAATTCTTATAAAGTATTGACTGATTTAGATCATGAAATTAAAACCAGAACAAATAGCAGAAACTATAAAAACAGACAAAAATCTTAAAGTTGGTATTAAAAAAAGTAAATTATTGTTTAGGATTTATCATTTATATCTTCATCATTTACATCTTCATCATTTACACCTTCATCGTTTACCTTTTGATTATTTACGTTTTGTTTATTTTTCGAATTTTTTCTTAGTTTATTATTTTTTAATAACATTGATTTATTTTTAAATTTAGTAATATACATATCCATATTAGTATCAATATATTGAAATTCCATAGATACAAATTGACATCCACATTCAAATGCTTTTATAGGCTTATAATTTGTATTAAAAAAATCCCCCTCTTGATGTGGTACAACAATAGTTAAACCTTTTTTATTAAACTCTATTAATTTCTTTTCATTAAATTCAGGTTCTAATAATTTTGAATAATGAATGCGTTGAACATTATGATTTGGGTTATTATCGATATTATCCCAAGAATAATTAATTATTTCTTCCAAACCTGAACCTTGAAAACCATCGCTTGAAAAAAATATAACTTTACCCATTAAATTATTTAATTTTATATCAGGTATATCATCACTATTTTGATAACTATATTTATTAGGAAGAAGACGATTTCTAAAATATTTTGTAATTAGAAATCCTAATAAATTTAAACAACTTAAATTACTATTTGTATTTAAATTTAAACCAATAAAAATAGGGTCATCTGGATTAAATACACCTTCTACACCATCATGAACTTTAAAAGCATTTTCTGTAATAATTTGAAAAATATGTTCTAAAGGTGTGTCTTTAACCATCATTTTCCATTCACCTTTTTTATACCCCATACTTACTACTGGGTAGGCCTCATCACCAAAAACACTATTAAATACATTAAATTCTAAATATCTTACACCACTTTGTAAAATTGATAAAACCATTTTTTTACTTGTATAATCATACATTTGATATCCAGTATGAGCTGAATTATATGCACTTGAAACATACATATCACCTAATCTTAACTCTCCTAATTTAATATAATTTATAGATGTTATACGTTGAAATCCTTGATACACAATCATTTTATTAAGAGTTCTACCTACACGAAATGATTCAGAAAATAAATAAATAAATAAACATAATATTAATGCTGATGATATACCAATTAATAATAAATAATTATCAGTTATAAAAGTATCATATTCTATCATTTCTGTTTTTGTAGTTTTAATATTTTCATTTGCTAGTTTATTACTTTCATTTATTTTTTTATTACTTTCATATTTGTTAATTGCATTATTATAAGACACTTTTTCAGTTGATATAGATACATTTGCTTTAGTATTTTTTGTATTTATTGCTGGATTTATTTCTGTATTTACTGATGTATTTACTGATGTATTTATTGGTGCATTTGCTGTTCTAAGTGTTTGTATATTTGTTGGTATATTTGTTGGTATATTTGTTGATGTATTTGTTGATGTATTTGTTGATTTATTTGTTGGTGTAGATGTTGGTGTAAGTATTGGTGTAAGTGTTGGTATAGTATTATTTTTATTAATTCGTTTAGATAGATTTGAATTAGACATCTTTATTATTAGGATTATCCTTAAATAAACGGTTATGTTTATTAAATAATAAACCTAAAAGAGCTTTTTAAAGCCTTGAACTTATTTTACGGTTATTATATTTAAAGTAGATATTTATTTTTAATTATTTAATTTAATTAAATAAATTAAATAATACATTTCAAACTATATTTTAATGTTATATTAAAATATATACTATATAATAACGGTTAAGATCTTTTATTAATATATATTAATGCTTCTTCTATAACGTTCAGGACTATTATCTGTTGTTATATAAGTATTAAATAGTTTTTTAATATTATAACATACATTCTTATATCTATTAATACATTCTAACCTAACCTTTTATTTTCCATTTTATATCTTAAGGATTAACAGATGTGTAAAAATATATAAATAGTATAAGTCTAATAAAACACTTTTTTTCAAAGTTTTTAACATTTTCTTAGTTTGTAAGTTCAAAAAAACAAATATATAAAAATAATAGAAAAACATAAACAAGTCAAAGTAAAACTATTAATTATTAATTAACTTAAAAAAATTATTAACTTAAAAAATAGTTCATGATATCATTATGAAAACAACTATTACACCTTTGTTTTAAAATATTATTGTCAATTTCTTTTAATGGTATGTCGAGTAACATTATATTATTTATATTTTTATTTTTTAATTTTAATAATAATTCATAATTTTTATAATCTTTATTACAACCTAATATTATTCTGTATCTATTTTTATTTTCATTATTATGTTTAATGTATCCAGAATACTTTATATATCTTAATATTTGTTCTATAAAATCAATACCATCA
>Ga0105055_10004354_pt1 | contig 20769 bp, 14 predicted proteins | sample BON03_FD_78090 | JGI IMG/M metagenome (GOLD analysis project Ga0105055, IMG submission 78090) | Freshwater microbial communities from Lake Bonney liftoff mats and glacier meltwater in Antarctica - BON-03 | ecosystem: Environmental > Aquatic > Freshwater > Ice > Glacier meltwater | place: Lake...
ATCGCGCTCTTTCCTCGAATCCTTCAACCACCATATCACCTCTTGAACATAGTCAGACCAGACTACATGAAACTCTTCATCATCAATATCATCCCCCAGTTTGGTTCTTACTTTGCTCCTGATTGTTTCGACGTACGTGGTAGATTCACTTGCCATCACGACTTCTTTTTATTGTGGATAGCCCCCCTAAATACCCTTAAGAGGAGGGGGGTCTATCCTCAATATATCCGTTACGTTTTTACCGATTTCCCGATTTCATTGTTCGATACAGGCTATGCTACAGATGAACCTGCTTGGAAAACGTCCAACGGATAAAAAGTCGATTGTTCGTTCGTTCAATTACTATTTATCCAATAAGTAATACGACCACTGCCGAAAGATGAAATTCATCAAATTGATACTACAGATAAACCTGATTGGAGAATGGCGCAAACGGATAAAAAATCGTTCGTTTTGGGAAGGATTTCCAACTCCTCTATTTATTAATGATAATTTAAAACAAACTTGGAAAATGCAGCTTCAAAGCCTCGTTCTGCTTGTTGTTCTTTCATTCGCCAATGGTGCTTTCGATGAAAGCACTCTGAATGATTCCTGTTTTAAAAACATTTCAAATTGCTGCTTCAATGTTGGATCGAAACCATGGGTTCAGCGGACTCCTCGATGTGTGCAGTCGCCTGATGGATCTTATCCTTGTGCAGTCAAACTAGGAACGAATGCATGGTACGGGTCATTTGCAAACAACTATCTCGCCAAGATATTCATTGAGGAGTTTCTTGGCTATCCTGTTGAAATAGAGGCGGATTATAGCGCGTGGACAGGGTTGACATCGGAACAAGACGTGTATGGTCCTGAAGGAGATCTCGAAGTGAAGGGACAATTTAGGCGTTTGGAAGATGGTGAGATTGATGCGATTCTAGAAGTATGGCCGAGCGGTCATCAAGCAAACAAGTACGAATTCACCATTGAACGAGAAACCGTAAAAGATGCAGGAGCACTTGGAGTTATAGCAGCCATTGGATGGTATGTTCCTAGCTTTGTTCTGGAAGGATCAGGGGGGGGTAGCTACTCTGCAGATTATCTCGACTACTGGCGCACTTACACGAACCAGGAAGTGGCTGACCTCTTCAGAAATCCAGCTAGTGAGATTCCTTGCTGCAAAAGTTCGTTCTATGATCCAGATCAAGCGGTTCCCTGCATGCCTACAGAACAATATGGAGGCACCCCTGTGGCGTTTGGAGGCATGAACTCGTCAACTGAATGCGATGCTGATCCGACTCAAAAGATCCCCACGTATGGCGGACGATTCATGGCTGGTGCTGTTGATTGGGCCCAAAACGACGACCAACTTCTAAAGAATCTGAACTTGAACTTTACCATCGAATTTGCAACTTCTGAAGTAGAGCTGATTCATCAGGTGGATCTTGCAATTCAAAACCGCGATCCTTTGTTGCTTTATTTTTGGGAACCACATGCCATTTTTTCCCAGTTTGATCTCACTAAAGTCATGCTTCCCCCATACAACCAGGAATGCGCCGATAGCAAAACCAACGGTGGAGTGAATTGCGATTATCCAACAGAGATCTTGTACAAGGTATATTCTGCAAATCTCACGGATCGTGCGCCTGATGTAGCCAAACTGCTGGATGCAATGAGATTTGCAAGTTCTAAAGACCAAGAAACAATGTTAGCAGACAACTGGTTCAATGGAACAAACTGGAATGCTGCTGCTTGTTCATGGGTTCAAGATAATGAAGCTCAATGGTCGCGATGGGTTGACATTGTGGAAAACCAATTTGCTAACGAGTACTGGCAGGACGTCCAACCGAAAAAAACAGTGGAAAGTTGTGAATGCAATGCTGACGGTACACGAAATGTTGTGGGTACTTATGAAACAAATTCTTTGTTTACACTGGATGCAGTCATTATTTCTGATACCGATGTATGTTCGTTAGGAGCTGGAAACTACTCCTCTAGATGGAAGACAGAATCACTGCAATCCTACATTGTAGAGGAAAGTGATTGCTCATACTTGGTAGCTGATCAGGGGAACTCAATAGTAATCATAGTAATCATTGCTATTGTGTTTTTGGTTGGTATGATGGTTGGGTTGCTTTCTTTACGAAAAACCAAAATTATGCGAGCCTCGAGTCTAGTTACAATGTTCACCTTCTTAGTAGGCGCAATTATCCTGAATGCCTCCACATTGGGACGAATTGGCAAGCCTACAACAGCTAGATGTTTAATGAGCACTTCCTTATTCATATGGGGAGCATTACTCTTCATTGGTTCGTTGCTGGTCAAAGAATATGTGGTGCACAAAATCTTCACTCAGAAACTCGGACGAAAGCAACGAAATTACAAAAGAGTCATGATGCTTGCTCCGTGGGTTATCACGCTGTTCTGTATAATTTATGTCTCGCTTTGGGGTATCGTGATTGGATTTACTCCTGTGTCAACCCAGGATTCAAACTTCCCCGAGTATGAAAATGTCCAGATTCTATCATGTCCAGATGGAGACTCCTTCGCAACTGCTATACAAGGTGTCATCATTTTCCTGCTGCTCATTAGCTGCTTTCTCTCATGGCAAACTAGAAATATCACTGCGTTATTTAGTGAAGCAAAATACATTATGATTTCAAATTACAATGTAGCTTTTCTAGGAACAGTGAGTTTTTTGCTTTCTAATGCGATGGGTGACCGAATGAGTGCATGGCTTCAAGTTCAAATCATTGGAAGCTCTATTGCCTGGTGCACAACTACAAGTTCGGGGCTTATTGTAGCAACGAGGATTTATGCAGCTGTTAAGAATGTAGCGTTTGATACAAAGATGGGCCAATCCATCAACCACGGAAGTAACAGTGCAACTGTCACAGCACCAACAAGCGTAGAACCGTCAATGGTCCAATAAATAAAAATTACATTTTCATCCAATTTTTTCATCGAACAATATGTGTTCAACCTGTGGTATACAACAAGGTTTCTCTGTCTGGATTCTTCTTCAATCGTTTTCTTTCCAACCTTCCTGCCATTCCTTTCACGCCTTCCAGCTTGCCAGCCTCGCCATCCTCAATCTTTATCATCTCTGGAGTCTCTAAAGTAATCTTCCCCAAGGTCCCTTTTCTGAGGTCACGTATCATGACTTCCAATGCCTTGGCAGTATCCAACATCCCACCTTTAACATAACACCCTCGTCTAGTGGCTATCAGCTCAAGCAGCATATCGGGATCCAACTCACTGGTGATCTTTTCAGAGTACGTATCTGCCAACATTTGACAATAGTCTCGCAACAGGAATCGACATGCAAACGGCCCTATGGTATTATAGTCAAACGCAGTATCTTTGATAGCGCCTGTGATGGCAAGTCGGTACGCGCATTCCAATGGGTCCAGTTTGGGCCATAATATTCCTGGTGTGTCAAGCAAGTGCAGAGATGGGGATACACGGATGAACTGCTGAGCCTTGGTGACAGCTGGAACATTCCCTGTTTTGCAAATGATCTTTCCAGCCAAACAATTGATCAGAGTGGATTTACCGACATTTGGAATACCAATGATCATTGCAGTGGGCACCTTTTTTCCAGTTACCAATGGCATGTGGGAGGAAACTAATCTCTTGAGGTCATCCATCTCCCTTGAATCCTTCGAGTTCAATGGAAGTGCACGGACATATTTGTCTTTTTCAAGATGCCTAACCCACTCAGCTGTTCGGATCGGGTCCGCCAAGTCACGTTTGTTTAGAACTTTAATGCATGGTTTGTCACCACGAAGTTTAGACACCAGCGGGTTCTCTGAGCTGAATGGAATACGGGCGTCGAGAACTTCTATAATGACTGATACCCCGGGCATCGATGAAAGCATCTCCTTCTGTGCCTTAAACATATGTCCTGGGAACCAGTTGATCGACGACATGTGGAGCGAAGTGATATACGGGGACCGTACCGCAACATTGGAGTTGGAATTGGTTGATGACCAAACGGCTAGGAAAGCCCCCCCTCACAACTGTTTCGGAGTCTGGCAAGGCGAGGATGCGAATGAATACCGTATCTAAAGTATTATTCACTAAAGGTGACAAGGCTGCGTTGAAGACCAAGATCCAGTCCATGAGTAAGAAAGAGCTGTTGGTAATTTGTGACTTCGATCACACCATCAGTGCGTTCAAAGTAGAACCGGATGGCGATCTCCTGTGTGTAAGTTCTCACTCAGTTGTTGAACAAGCAGGTTTGTTTGGCGACGAATTTCAAAAAGAAAGTGACAAGAGATTCAATACATATTACCCATTAGAAACCGATGTTCACTTGTCTCATGAAGAACGAGAAAAAGTTTGCAATACGTGGTGGAGTTCTAGTCATGATGCCATAGTCCAGGCTGGGTTTCATAGGAGCCACATCCTAGAAGCAGTTGAAGCTACAACTCATCGAATGAGGCTACGGCCTGGAGCAGGTGACTTTTTTTCAAAATTTCACGGGTCAATAGATCGACAGTTGTTAGTGTTCAGTGCTGGCTTGGCCGACATCATCGAAGGTATTTTGAATTCAAACGGATTGAAAAATGTCCCTGTGTTTGGCAATAGGATGCATTTTGATGTTGATGACAATCTTGTCAAGTTTGACGAATGGATTATTCATTCTTGTAATAAAAGTGAGAGTGTAGAAAGAGTAGTGTCCTCGTTACGCCCGGACATATGGCTGAAAGAACATGCAGGCGAAGGAAAGCCATTTAATTGTATGGTCGTAGGCGATTCATTAGGAGACGCATCGATGGCTGACAATCTAGAACCAGTGGTGGAAAACGTTTTAAAAGTTGGATTTTTGAACGCTCATCATAATAAAAGGTTTCCCTCTTACCGGGAAGCATTCGATATTTTAATTACACAGGATGGATCCATGACTGTTCTCAATATGATCATACAAGCTATTGAGGATGAATCTCGCCTCGACGAATTACTGGAACTATTCGAATTCAATTAATTTTTATTTCAGTTTTCAATTCTAATTTTCCAAGTTAATTATAAGGAACCTATATTTTAGTAAACCACTACTCTGTTCTGCTCTCGCCGATCGTCGTGGTGCTCCAAAGCGGAGAAACTCCGATACCAAATGTTCAAAATAGTATGTGAAATATCAAATATAAGTGAGGATGTTGTTGGGGGCTTTTCGCATGAAATCCATGGTTTTGTGCAATTGGATATGAATCGAGTGTTTGCAACACGATGTGGGACTAGATCATTGGAGAACGGAATGCTGGGCAGTAGCTTCATGCAGACTGTGCGTCACGCCAGTAAGAAGGCTGGCGGCTCATCCAGCAATGGACGCGACTCCCGAGGTAAACGATTAGGAGTTAAGAAGTTCGGAGGGGAGCACGTTATTTCGGGTAATATCATTATGAGGCAGCGAGGTACGTGGTGCGTGTTTGTGTTGACAGGTTGTACTGATGGTTTTGTTTGTAGGTTCTACGTTTAGGCCTGGTCCTAATGTAGGGCAGGGAAAAGACTTCACCCTGTATGCGCTCATTGACGGTACGGTGAAGTTTTCAGTTTCAAGAATCAATGGATTCAAGAAAAGCTTTATTGAAGTTTTGCCATACTTCGAACCGCCTGCTGTGACCGATGAAGGTACAGAAGAAAGCTTGAAACCTTTATAATAGAATCTATTTGATTGATTGATTAATTTAAAATAGAGTGATAAATAAGAAAAACTTTTTAATTAATTAATTAAGAAACGCCGCCGTATTTCTGCAATTTGAATTATTCGAGTAATATCAAATAATTTATTTGAAAAATCACTCGATACCTTTCTTGTCCCTGTGCCATAATTCATTCATAAATCAATGGGCTAGCAGGTCTTATTGATTTACGTAGATGATTTTCCACTTTTTCGAATGTGATCTCGTGCCAAAATAATAATATTTTAAAACAAATACAATATGATGGAAGATAAGAAGCACTCCGATGACATTACTCATGAAGGTTACATGATGAAGCAAGGCAAGAGAAAATACTTTGTAGTTAACAAATCCATTGGGGCTCTATGCGAATGCGATAGCGAGGTATTTATCGATCGACGATTGCCGCTATACTTGTGCGAGATCAAAAGCATGGCAGTTATTGGGTGCGATCTCCACTTAAGATTGGCGGACAAGACACATGTTTTAGTTTGTCCAACAGGACAAGAGGCGCAGGATTGGTGTCAGGCTATGACAATAAAAAAGTCGAATATAAAAGTCGATACAATGCCGCGGAAAAGCACTTTGGGCTTCATCTCCTCCGCCTTCAAATCAACTCGCATTAGATCCAAAGGAGTGGCAGATCTAAGTTACTTTAACTTGCTTGGAGGCAAAACGGAATCGAACCGAGTTGTTTCGGTCAAAGATATGAAGGAACGTCAACCGATGAGAGATGCGATTTCATCCATCAAGCATCGGATTATCTCCACCACTGGAAATATGAGTGCAAAGTTCAAATCTAAGAATGTGGCAGATTTGAGTTATTTTAATCTTTTGGGAGGTAAAACCTCGTCGAAGAAAGTTCAAGTAAAAGATGTGAGCATCCGTGAATCACAAGAACTGAAAAGAGTTTCTGCGATACGTGCAAGGTTTGAAGAACAGAAAATTCCAATGGATTCATTTCGAGAAAGTGCTCCGGAAGAAATAACACACCCGGAGAGTTTCGTCAATCGATTCACTAGGACTCGAAAATCGATCATGCACAAAGCAGAGAGCTTGGTTCGTAAAAATTCCTCAAAAATGGCTCATCGACTTTTATCAATGAGAAAAACAAGTTCTCCTATTTTACTAGCCAATCTCCGTAATAGCGAAAACTCTTCTCACGTTTCTATGAGGGAAGTTCCGTTACATCGAATGGATTACCAAGAGAGTAAGCGCAGGTCCAGTGACCGTAAAAACGTTTGGCTGAGTGAGGAGCAAAACAACTCCGACTATTCTGCTAATAGTGAAAACCCTGTATTTGAAGCTCCTTTGAAGCAGCAGTCGATACGTGAGCGATACGTGGAAAAGGAAAAGGCCAAAATTAAAAGTCGGAAAGATTCAAAAAGTAGTTCCACAGAAACCCAGTCGTCAATTAGGGAAAGATATCATAAAAAAGAGCAGACGAAACTGAAGAGTAGTAGGCCAGATGTTAAAGAAAGTAATCAAGAATCTAAACAACACTCGAAACCGAAGAGCAATATGTCAGAAGACAAAGGAAGTATTCAAGAATCTACAACTCAGGAAATCAAATCAGAAACGAATGAATCAAAACGAAAAAGCAGTAGGACGAGATCAAACCACGAGGGTTCAAAATTCAAACACCAAACCTCCGACCTGAAGTCAAAGCGAGAGAATTCGAACCGAAGCAAATCTGATGTGAAATCAAGTGTGAAAGATAGAGTAGCACATTTGAAACTGGGGGGTGAGAAGATAATAAGAATGAAAGCAGAATCGAAACAGCCTGAAGACTGCCCTCATGAAGAATTCAGTCAAACCACCATAGAGAGAAAGAAATCATTAACCGATAAGATAGCGAGACAAGCCAGCGTGGGAGGCTTTTACACCACTGGTGCGTCAATAAGGGAGCTAGCTAGCGAAGTGGCGGAGCACAAGAAGGGTTTTAATGAGAGATACGAAGAGAGGCTAAAACGACGTGTAGGTAATTCGCAATAACTTTTAATAAATTTTGTTTGTTTTTTAAATTTCGTTTATTTCATGATCAATTTATGACAGAATTCAAAATACCTACTTGATATTTTTGAATTTGAAAAAGAACAGTGCCCGTGAAAAAATGGTAGTACTATAGTTTATCATAAGTGTCTATTACAACGCATGTCTGGTGCACACTTTTTTTCAATTGCACGTGTAAGAAAGCAAACATTGAACCAAGAAATAATAGAATGGCTCGCTTTAGCTACTGTGGCATTCTGTTTAGTGTCGGATCCGATGACTTCTTCTTGGCTGGATTCACTGGAACGATCGCCCGTGTTTTCTTCATCATTCTGAACATCGTCTTCTTCTTACTCTCACTAGGCTACGGCTTGGCTGATTGCGACCAGAAACCAACCGAACAAGAAGACCATTTGGTTCTGGGAATGGGCAGCTTTTTGGTGATCTCTGCAGCTTCGTTTGCGACATTTGTCAGCATCTGGCACGTAAGCATGAAAGGATCTCCAGCAGAAGTTGAAAGAAGAATGATGATGGGACCACTAATCGTGATCTTGTCTCTGCTTTACATTTTGGAGCTGGGATTTGCTGGTGTTTTTACTTACTTGTCAGCTGAGTGGGACAAAGACCCAGAATTTTGTGGCGACTTGCTTCATCAAAAATACATCATCTTAGTGTTCACAACAGTGGTGCTATGGATGGATATAGCGACCTTTCTAACCGTTACGTTTGTTTTCTTGCATCGTTATTCTCCTAAGAAATCGGAGGCATTGCAATTAGATTCTTTTGATAGAACGAGTTTGGAATGGGAAGCTTGTCTAAGAATTTGGTGTCGAATTTTCAGAGTTGTAACTTGTAACTTGTTCGGGTATGTTGGATCTGGCGAGGAGGCTGATGAAATATACAGATCGGTTGCTGAGACATTTAACTCTTGGTTTTCAGGTACTGAACTATCTTTAAGTGACCTTTTAGCAGGTGTTATTTTGATTCGATTAGATCAAAAACGGAATCAGGCGATGATGCACAAGTACACCCCTGAAAACAACACAATCTCTGAATACGTTCCAAATGCCAAAGCTGTTCAAAAACACTTTGGAGTTCTTGGAACTTCAGTTCGTTCTATTCAGCCTGCTGCGACAGATTCTGAATCAACTGCATTATCGCAACAAGCGTATCAGGTACTCGATGATCTCAATGAACATATGCCATTCATGATCGCGTTATATGGATGGAAACTTCAGGTGTATGCAAATGGTGTGAGATTCAAACCACTATCAGCACTTTCAAATGTTATTCCGTTGTCTCCTGGCGCCCTTCGATTTGGCACCGGTGACAATTGTTTCAGATGCAGTCAGCAAACGGTTTTGAAACAAACTGAATTAAATTCAGATGAAGTTATTTATGGTCAGTTTTCCACTGAAGCGCGAGATGAAGCTGGATCGATTCAAGTACCTCACGCGTTATTCGTGTGCAAGGAGAAGAAAGAACTAGTCATCAGTCTTCGAGGTACCCTTTCATTGCAAGATCTCATGACAGATGCTATGATAGCTCCCGAAGCGTTAACTACTGCAGGGCGTTGTTGGGGGTTTGATGGTGCTTCACATTATGCTCATGCTGGTATGTTAAAGGTGGCAATGAGGATTCGCGGGCTACTTGAGCGCACTCAAGTGCTTCATCGGTTGCTAGGCATGGACCCTCGCAAATACGAACAAACTTATTTCCCTCCTGCTGGTCATGAAACAGAGCAAGTGAAAATAGACTGGGGTACTTTACCAGATTGCCGAGGGTACAAAGTTGTTGTGGTTGGACATAGTTTAGGAGCAGGAGTAGGCGCTATTCTCACTTTAATGCTCCGTTCAACCTTCGAAGGAACCACGTGTCTAGCGTATGCCGGACCTGGAGCCATTTTTAGTCACGAATTGGCGCAAGAATCTGAAAAATGGTGCACGAATATATTCCTAGGTTATGATATCGTGCCTCATTTGAACTGGCAAACGTTGAGCCGACTCAGACTGAAAGTATTTGACATGTTATATCGTTGCAAAGTATCAAAATCTAGAATCATGAAGAGTTTGTTTACCGGTGATCGAATCGATGATATGTTGTATGAGCCATTTGAAGTACCTCAAACGGAGGGAAGGATTATGTTGAAGCAGCGAATGGAGTACTTCGAGGAGAAAAGGAAAAGCAAACATCTTGAGCAAATCCCAATGTATGCACCTGGTAAACTACTTCATCTTGCTAAAGTCGAAACTGTCGATATTAAAAAATGGTGTGTATTTTCGAAAAAGGTGCGAATATTTGAACCTCACTGGGTACTCGACAGGAAAGTGATGCAGGATCCTACGTTTAATTCTCGCAACTTGTTTGATCATTTCCCTGACCTGTTGCCTGAAGTTTGCGCGGATGTTTTGAAAAGACATGCTCACCATAATCTTTGATACTTTTATACTCGTTCCATTGAAAATGTTTTAATTAAAATACTACTTGGTAATGAATAAAAACTACTGTTAAAGCATGTGATTTATCATTTTTCTAACGTCGTATCCATCTGGGAAATGATCAAACAAATTCCTTGTCGATATTTCAATATTCTCCAGCGGAAAAGTTCTATCTAGAACCCAATGTGGCTCATAAACTCTTTCTTTCTGAGAGCAGCAGAAATAAGAACCATATACTGATTCTACATTCGCCATATGCAAAAGCCTTCCAGGTGAATATAGGAGAATCCGCTCGTACACTTTACTTTTTCTTTTGTTTTCCAGATAATCGATACTTTCTTGCATCTGAATTCTCCCTGGTGTTTGCGGAACTTGGTCCCTGTCATACAACAAATCTTCGACATTTTCTTTTAGAAACAAACTACGAAAAATTCGAGACTTGGAAACTTTGCAGCGTCTGAGCAAATCCATCACTTTAAATCGCAATGTATTCAAAGATTGCCAGTTCAGCTTTGGTGCAATGTCATGTCCACGAAATAAATTGTTGCACCATTCTTTCGACATTTCAGCCATTTCAAACGAAAATACCGGACCAGGAACTGCAAAACCCACGCAACGGGTCCCTGTAAAGGTCGGACGGAGCATTAATGTGAGAATAGCGCCTACTCCGGCTCCTAGACTGTGTCCTGTCACTACAATACTAAACCCAGTGCAATTTGGTAGATTCTCATAGTCAATGTCAAGGTCTTCCGAGTTTGAAAAAGACGCCTGATTTGAAACTGGTATTTTTAACAGTTTGTGAAGTACCTGATTGTTTTCCAATAGATTTCGAATCCTGTTTGCCACTTGAAGCATACCCGAATGCGCGTAATGTCCTTTTCCATCAAACCCCCACCGATCTCCAGCTTCCGTTAAAGATTGAGGTGCAATCAACACATCCGCTAGCATATCCTGCAAGGAAAAAGTCCCCCGTAAAGCTATCACAATCTCCTTCTTTTCTTTTGCAATGAGAACAGCGTGAGGAATTTGTATGGACTTTTGACCGTCAGGAGCATGTGAGCTAAATTGTGCATATACAACATCACTTTTTTTCAATCCTGATTCCGACAACAACGTTTTATGATTGCACTTGAAGCAATTGTCACCGGAGGCAAAGCTCATCTTGTGCGGAGATATCGTTGTGACGTTTCTCAGTCCTCGCCAAGGTCGATGTGCATATAGTTGCATTTTCCATCCGTACATAGCCAACATGTATCCTGAATGCGCTTCAAAGTCATGAAGAACCTCCATGGCATCGCTTTCGTTCTCTTCCGGCGATTGCATGACATGCTTGGAACTCTCCAAGATTCCATGTTTTTTCTTCTTCACTTTCTTAAAGTAACTCTGGGCTATCATCGGGGTATCCATTCGTCTACTGCGTTGATCTAATCGAAGAAGTATTAAACCTGCCAAGAGATCCGTTAGAGTCAATCGAGAATGCTGGAAGAAAGCATTTAGAACTTCTGCTCCCGCCCTAACGGCTTGGTTCGACTCTTCATTGTTTACCAGATATCCAAAGAAGTGGCAGGTTAGGCAGTGTGATACTTGGCACCATGTTTTACAGCATTTCTCCCATTCCATCGTTTTGGTTTCGAATTCATTCAAATGAATCTTTTCGATCTTCTTTGGTTCGTATCTGTGCAAAAACAAATAGGTGGCGATTCCATATGCGAGCACATCAATCCACAGTACGACAACACAAGCAATAACAAGGTAGAACTTTCTGCTTAATGAATCTGTGCATGTTCCCGATGATTCCCAGGTTATTGCAAGTGCTGTGAACATTCCTGCAATGACAGCTTGAGCCACGTAAGTAAGCAAGGTCAGTATCAATAGCGGACCCACATATTCCCTTCCTTTCACATCTACCGGACTCCCTCTAGTGGATGCAAAGAAAAGACTGGCAAATACTACGAGAGAACTCATGGCAACCATGAAAAACATGCCCAATAATCGATTCAATTGAATTTCATTTTCAGTACGAAGGCAAGCACTGCTTGATGTAATCACTAATAGCGCGACAGTAAGTGAAGAGAAAACGACACGAACCACAACACCAATCATACTCGGAAGAAAGAAATCATCGCTGTTGACGCTAAACTTGATTCCTGCATACACTAGCTGAGGCATGTATATGTATTAATGATTTGAACTCGTTCATCATTAAAACTCCAGATGCAAATATCGAGAACAAATAAGTATCAAAATGCGAATGTCGAGAACTAATAAATATCAAATATCCACTTTATGACAGAAACATCTCTAGAGAATCTCGACATCAGTTCAAAAATAGAAATCTGACTCGTTGGCAAACAAGAAAAAAGAAGACGCGGGATAGGTCCCCACATGCCCACGTACCAACTTTTGCTGTCCAATTTGTATTCATATGTCGTTGTCAAGGAAGGGGCTTTTGGTCCTTTGTCCAATCACAATGGTGTTAAGTGTTGCTGTGATTACAGTTTCTACTCTTGGATTGTATACATCAGTCTTGCACGTGCTCCCCTCTTGGATATTCACATCCTCCATCGTTGTTTCAATTGGTGTCGGCGGTTTGATGACACTGGGATTCGTTGGAGCATACAGAACAAATAAAGTATTTCTATGGATTTTCACCATCTTTGCTATAGCAACCATCATGGCTCAAGCGGTATTGACTGCGTTGATGCTTCTGTTTGCTAATGACGTTGCAACTATATCATCTCTGGATACGCTGGTGTCCAATACGCAAGTGGCATTGGAGCTGGAACTGATAGATTATGGGTATGAGTATCCGCAAGAATGGCTGGACACACAGTTGCTGTTTGATTGCTGCGGAGTTGATCTCCAAGCTACTTACATGTGGCGCGACTTACGAGCTAAGTCCGTTCTCGACTATTTGAAAATACAGCTTTCAAATCCTAAATGCGTCACTGACTTTACAACTATTGATGAGATTCACGCCAGGTTTCTAATTTATTCTTCATCTGCGGAAGAATTGGGAGTGTTGATGCTTGGAGATGATTTCTTTTGCAAGGGTGCGATTCGAAATATTATTATTGATCGAACCACACTCACAGCAATTATATCGGGAGTGATTTTATTACTGCTTGTAGCTGCGGTAAATTGCGCTGTCGTGCTTTCAAAATCCAATAGAAACCAGATTACTGATAAATATATCCGTGAGGTAAACAATTACGAAACCGATGAGTTTTCAAGATCTAATAAAAAACAGATTAGTGATAAAGACATCGAAGAGGTCTCTAATTACGAAGCAAATCAGGATACCTATGAGAACGAATATCAAAATGTGGATACTTATAAAAAAGAAGAGCCGACAAAAGAAGAGCCAATTGCGAAAAAAGTGGTTTCGTTTCAAAAAAAGGAACAAGTTCCTGAAGAATTCTTTAACGACGATAATGAATCTATTTCGAGTTCAAGTTCTAGTTCGGGAGATTCCTTATCAGATGATGAGGAAACCAAAACTGATTATTTCAAATATTTATAAATCAAACTCAGCAATATCTGTTCAATGAAAGATTATTTTAAATATTTAGTATAAATCAAACCCAGCGTACTTCAATAACGCATATGTCATATTCAAATGCTGTGTCACTCTTTTTTCCAACTTTTGATCCAGCTTTGTTGTTTCCGTTACAATTGATCGAGTCCCAAAGGTGTTAAAAAGACGTTGTGCTAGTCCACCATCAATAGGAGGTGTTAAAACTGGAAACTTCTCTGTTGGTTCTTCTATGTATTGGTTTACTTGCTGTGCCATCACTCTACCCAGATCCAACGCATTGGCGCTGGCAATCACGGAGCTTCCTTTACTAAACTTCTTATTACTCACCAAATTATCAGGATGTGATTCACCAAATTGACTTATGAGTTTGCCATAAAACCCCCATCCTTCATGCAGGTCTAGAAATAATCTGGGTTTCATGAACTCGCATAGTTCCCACATGGAACTGGCGATGATAAAATCAGGCTGCTTTTCTGGTGCTGCTGGATACAATCTATTAAGATCCATTTTATCTTTGCCTCCTATATACCGAAGTTTGTTTTTAATCCCTACGGCGTTCATTTTGTCAAAGATAATTAACCGTCCGCGTCTCAATCGCCAATCCTTGATAATTCCAGCGGCAGTAAATCCCGCAGGCTCACTACCATGCACTCCTCCAATTACAAGAGCCAGCGGAGATCCTATATCTTCGCTATTGACAATGTAAAAGGTCGTTTCATATTTTGTCCCTGAGAGAAAGATACATCGTAAAGCTTGGTTTGCCTGGGATGAAGGCACACAATTATATTTACTAAACAGTGGAGTTAAATCCACTGAATTTGAAAATTGCATCGAGTTTGAACCCAACGGGGGCAGCTGTTTAGTCTTCACATCCGGTAATGAAGTGGGGGACCTCGTTTCCAACATCGCATGATGTACTGGTTGGGTCTCAGTTTGAGGATTTTTTCTTATGTCGTGGTATTGAATATCGAACGATGTGAACTCCGAACTCAGAGTCACTGCTACTGTCGCCTCCTCGAGTTGCAGAAATAGCTGGCCTATGCACGAAGAATTTTCAAAATCAACACTAAACAGTAGACCATCATGCTTGCCGTCAAATACGAGTCTAGAAGGATGAGTTGTGTGTATACAAGACATATCAGTGTCAATGTCCATTATAGCATTAGTCCGCAGACGTACTAGGAGGAAACTTCGAGATACCCGTTCCAATCGGACATACGAGCTGCTTGATGGATCTTGTGGAAGCTCCTGTGGAGACGAAGCAACGCTAACAACCACAGATTCCCGGGTTAGATATACATGGAGAGATATTAATGACACGAAGGCAACAATGTACCATTTCCATTTGCCACTTTTGACGGGCAACCGAGGAGAGAAACTCATACAATGATTCGATTCGATTCAATTTTTTTTATCCACGATCATTTCCATAAGTGTTTGTTTATTATTCAACTGGTAATCGACAAATTGTCATTGCATCTATTTTGAAGAATCAAGCACTGTTAGCAACAATAAAATTAAAACATAAATCAACGGCGAAACTGGGAAGTCCCATCTGAATTCAATACTTTTACTAATCAGTTGAAATGTAGATATATAAAGAGCTCTATTTTACCTTCTATTTTCATTCTTTGCTGAGTCTAGTTCATGCAGTTGAACATTGTTTTTGTTGAACATTGTAATGAGAATAGTAAAGAATACAATTTTATTATTCTGAAATCAATTTCAGAAGAAAGATCTAGTCTTCTAACGATTCAGAGTGAAGTACTGTTTTTGAGTTCCGCTGAATCAAGAATTCAGATATTTGGAAGATTGCTTCAAGTTCAACCTTCATACAAGAAAAGCTTGAATGAAAGTGCTCTTTGTGTTGCTTGCTCTCCTGTCTGGATCTGCACTTGCATCCATCCAGAGGTTAGTTGATGAAAATTTCGGGAAATCGAATCAAGGGTCAGTGAAGCGACTTCGATCGTCGCTTCGGCCATTTAGACTGTTTGGCGGCAACTCTGAAATTCCTGCTGGAAGTCAGACGCGTATTCATGGCAGCACGTGGGTGAGACTGGGACGACAAATTGGGAAAGGTTCTTATGGCACTGTCTATGAATCGTCTCTCATTATTGACGACCGACTAATGAAATCTGTCGCACTGAAAATAATAGAAAAGGAGAAATTCAGACCTGAGGAGGTTGTTGCATTGAGAATAATGAACAATTCAGGTATGACGGTTAATATTTACGAAGCGGCCTTTCCTTGTTTCGAAGACTCAATCTGCATCGTCACGGAGCTCATGGGTTGCTCTTTGCAAGACTATTTGGCTACTGAATCTCCACTTGAGATTTCTATCGTTCTGAAAATTCTCAGTAAATTGTCATTTATATTGGCCAAACTGAAAGAGAACCATATAGTTCACGCAGATATAAAACCGGATAACATTTTTCTCACAAGTTGCGATCATCCAGAATCAGTTGTGCTTGGAGATTTTGGGTCTTCATACTTTCCTGATCAAGCCAAAGTAGGCAACCCATGGGGATTTTTTTATCGCCAAGCTCTTAAATACAGGGCTCCTGAAGTTCTCTTAAAGATGAGCTACAGCTACCCTATTGATGTGTGGTCCGTCGGAGTGGTTATGGCTGATTTGTTCTTTCCTCTCCATAGGATTGGATTCGGAAAATATCCTGGCAATGTATGGAAGAACTTGATTGTTAGTTTGCAACAACTGCCGAAAGCGAAGCTACTAGATCAATCGAACACTCCTTATTTTGAGCCACAGCTTTCGGGATTATGGGATTTGGCTGCGTATCCCAATTTGATAAAACATCCAGAAGCCATCAAACGCTGGAATATTTTCAAGGGTTTTCATGCATTGGAGCAAACATTCGAATATGAAAATGGGAAAGAAATTTTAAAGGATACTCAAGACTTGCTCTTCCGTATCCTCGATTTTGACCCTGAATCGCGAATAGAGCCTATACAAATGCATGAAAAACTGGAATCGATAATAAAGGCGATGTCTCCTTTATAATATCCAATTGATCAAAACGTAGGGGCATTATTGTAATTACAACTAGTATATAAGAGTAAAGCTTATCAAAACACCCATCTTCCACTTGTATCAACGAATTCAAATAAACTCAATTTAAGAAACCTTTCTCTTGAATTCAAAAATTAAAACAATTGCATGGTTGAATTCCTAATAAACCCATACAATTGGTTTTACATTTTTGCAGACCTGTATACTTGCTTATTAATTCATTTTGGTACTAAATTAGAACTATTTTAAATACAGTTGATTCTAGACTCAACGGATCTTTTCTTGACATCCATCCACATGGCCAAAGTGCTGCCACTTTTTGGGGCGTCGACGATGTCTGTGCCTAGGAACAGCGATGATGATGTTATCAAGTCTCTAAAAAACGATTTATATCTTATGTATATGCGTTTTGATAATAAACCAGAGAAATCTGATGGCGAGGTCCGAGTGGAAAATGTTTTGAAACAACTAAACAACCCTAAGCGCGTACTTCGTTACTTCAATATTGGAAGTGAGGAGTCTGCTATTGTTTCGCTGGGACAACGAGTAGCATTGATGGAGAAGGTTTTTGAAAAAATAGCAGAGTTTGATTCAAAAATAGAGTTTTCGAGACCTGTGATTCAACGTTCTGGAAGCTCATCACTCAGATGCTGTTCGCCATACTTGTCCTCTTTCTTAGGATTAGTAGATCAGGTTAATCTTTTCAAAAAGAATATTAAAAAACAAGACCTTGATTTGGAAACAAATGATCATGAAAAGACAACTAAAAATACTACGGAAATAAAAATGCCAGGCAACTCAAATGAGATCGAAAATGAAAAACTCATTGAAGAACTCAAAAGTCAATTGTTATCAAAAGAAGCTAAAAACAAGAAGCTTATCGAAGATCTTGAAAGTCAAGTGAAATCAAGTGAAATCACAAGCAAAAAGCAAATGGAAGAGTTTGAGAGTCAAATGAATTCAAATGAAATCAAAAGCAAAGTTCAAATTAAAGAACTTGAGAGTCAAATGAATGAGATTGAAATCAAAAGCAAAAGGCTAATTGAAGGGCTTGAGAATCAATCGAAATCAAATGAAATCAAATGGAAAAAACAAATTCAAGAGTTCGACTATCAAATTCAAGAGAAAGATATCAAAAATAAAAAGATTCTTGAAAAACCATTCGAGAATCAAATGAAAGAAAATGAAATTAAAAATAAGAAGCAACTAGAAGGGCTTGAGAATCAACTGAAATCGGAAAGAATCAAAAGTAAAAAGCAAATCGAAGAGCTGGAGAGTCAACTGAAGCAACAAAATGAAAGTCTATATGTCCAAATGGACGAAAAAGAAAAACTCATCGAAAAACTTCAACTTCAAATACAAGCCATCAAGTGTGAAAAACAAAATGCGGATAATTCTTTCGAAAAACTCGGTTTGGAGATTTCCACCCTTCTTAGAAAGATTTCAGAGGTTGACAATGAAAGGCAAAAAGCAATTGCCAGTCTTCATGAGACTGAAAATCAAGCTCTCAAGAATAAGCACGAAATGGGATTGCTACGAAACCAAGTGAAGAACATGGAGGCAGTGACGTCCAATCGTATCATGGAAGTCTATGATGGGAAAGCTCATTTGGAAGTTCAATATAAAATTCTGGAATCAGATTTAAAGTATTCTGAACTTATCGCAAATGATTTAAAAACAAGGATTTCTCATTTGGAGAAGGAGCTGGATGACAACGAGGAAAAGTTATTCATCGGGGATGAAAATTTCGAAACCGTTCTTAGAGATGAGCTGCGAATGATGAAATCCACATACGAATCTCGTTTGAAAGATGCCCAAACTCAGCAATCAAACTTGAAAAAGATGCAAAATCTTGAAATTGCGAAACTGATCAGCGACCATAACGCCACCATTTTCCAAGCCGATTCGCAAATTCGAACTCTCAAGGCACAGCTTAGGTAATGCATTCAAATTTGCAGTTTCCTCCCATTATTCCAAATCAATCTTCATTCATACAAAGTACTATTCGATGAACATTTCTAAAATTCGTTTGTCTTGCTATTTTTATTTTTTATTGCACCATTGGACATTTATGCGAAAGGCTTTTGATCACGTCGTTATCGGCGGTGGTAGTGGGGGACTCTCCTGTGCTAATCGATTAGCTGAGTTAGGTCGGCGGGTTGCGTTGTTTGATTTCGTTACGCCGAGTGAAACACGAGGAACTCAATGGGGGTTCGGTGGCACTTGTGTTAACGTAGGATGCATCCCGAAGAAACTTTTTCATGATGCGGGAGAGTTAGCGCTTGAAAGCAGAGAAAAGGCAAAAGCGTTTGGCCTAAGTCCATTTAGCACAAATCATGATTGGAATGCATTACGTCAAACTGTCCAAAACCATGTCAAGAGTCTCAGCTTCCAGTACTCGAAAGTTCATCCTAACGTAACTTTGATTCGCGCACAAGCAAAACTCAGGGCTGATAAAACCGTTGAATATGAAGAACAAGATTTTTTCGGCGATTCTGGCGTGGAAACTAAAAGCATAGAGGCCAAACATTCTGTTGTTCTGGCCTGCGGAGGGAGACCTTCCCTACCTCCAGATGTGAAGGGCGCCTCGGAGTTTGGAATCACCTCTGACGATATTTTTAGTTTAAAGGAATCGCCAGGAAAAATTCTTTGTGTAGGAGGCTCTTATGTTGGTCTTGAAGTAGCTGGGTTTTTATCTTCCCTAGGATATGAAACACACTTGGCGGTACGGTCCCGCGTCTTGAAAGGTGATGGGTTTGACTCTGATTGCGCCGATAAAGTGCTGCAATTGCTTCAATATCGAGCTGGATGTATTGTTCATTTGAAAACAGTTCCTCGTTCTATAACTGCTGTTGGATCAAAACATAAGTATCGCGTGGAATTGGTTTCTGATGGTAAAATATTACATCAAGAATTCGATACAGTGTTTTTTGGCACGGGGCGTCATGTTGATTTCAGTTTCGCCAACGGATTAGATATTGAGAAAACAAAAGGAGGTAAAATCCAGGTGGATCCAATCAGTTATGAAACATCCGTTTCTGGGGTATTTGCGATCGGTGATATGGCCAACACTGGTATGCCTGAGTTAACTCCAGTTGCAGTTATGCAAGGGGAACTTTTAGCGGAACGTCTTAGTAATTTTCAGCCAACCAAAATCTCTTTTGGGGGTTTAGGAGTCCCTTCAGCGGTGTTTACACCTACTGAATATGCCAGAGTTGGATATTCGGAGCTCGCTGCACAGAATCAATTTGGTGTTGACAATGTCGAAACTTATTTGATGGATTGGAAAACTCTGGATTCTGCTGCCACAGCAACGGGACACCATGAGTGTTTTGCAAAATTAGTTTGTTTGAAATCGGATGAAACGGTTGTTGGTGTCCACTTCGTTGGTCCTCGTGCTGGTGAGCTGATGCAAGGATACAGTTTAGCTGTCAACAAAGGCATTACGAAACAAGACTTTAAACGATACTGTTTAGGAATCCATCCCACGAACAGCGAGGCTCTTATTGACCTGCGAATCTCGCGTTCCTCCGGTGAAGATTTTGTTCAAACTGGAGGTTGCGCAGGGGGCAGATGCGGTTAAGAATTGCTACTTAGTATCCGTTTTATACATCAACTATCTAGAGCTCTTCTTTTTAAATTTAAAAGATTTGCAAAGAAGCCGACAATCGCTATTATGGATGATGGATCCTATTAAACTTAGTTAATAACGAACTTGTACGAGCTCAAAATTGCTCTAGAACGAGTTTCTTATTATTCAAAGAAAGGGCCTGATGCCTATCGCCGAGGTAAAATCAGAAGCAGCAACCTTGTAAAAAATTAATGCAATGACTACATCCCTAAGCTCCAATTTAGCTTCGAACGTTAGTGCATTTAAAAGCGAAAAATCTAAATACGCTTTAGTTTTTAATTCTCTTTTTTACTTTTCTTACTTTTGGGTCTCGAAGCGTCCTATGTGGTAGATAGGTTCACAGAAATATCGCCATTCTTCGCAATGATCTGATTAGTTTTTTTGTTTTTGTTCTTCCAGAATGCTAGAGTGAAGCGTTCAGGGCGCTCCAAACCTTCCATCCTAGCAATGTAGATTGAGCGGATATTGAACGCACCAACAAA
>Ga0105055_10004355_pt1 | contig 20763 bp, 12 predicted proteins | sample BON03_FD_78090 | JGI IMG/M metagenome (GOLD analysis project Ga0105055, IMG submission 78090) | Freshwater microbial communities from Lake Bonney liftoff mats and glacier meltwater in Antarctica - BON-03 | ecosystem: Environmental > Aquatic > Freshwater > Ice > Glacier meltwater | place: Lake...
AGCGCGGCGGCGGGGACAAAGAGCGCGCGCCCGCCCGCCCGAAAACGGCAAAGGGAAACGGGAAAGGGGGAAAAGCGTTCCGACCCCGCTTTCCCCTTTTTCCTCTCTCCGCACCCCCTCCCCTTCCCCCCTCCGTCCCCTCACCTTGCACATCCACGCCGACGCCCACACGTAGTGGCCCAGGTACCCCGTCGGCCAGTAGGTGCTGTAGGCCTGGAACACGCCCGGCGGCGTCTTCCACGTCTTCTTGAACGCGCGCGCGTAGCCCATGGCCTGCTGCGCGCGCTTGAGCAGCGCGGCGGCCTTTTCGGAGTCGTTTGGTTGTTTGCGGGTTTGTGTCGGGCGGTCGGTTTTCGTTTGCGTTTAGGGGCGTTGTTTGTGTGTGTGAGAGATGGTGCTTGGAGGCAGAGGGCGCGGGGGCGATGTGGCCCGCCCGCTCGAAAACGGCGGAAGAAAGAGCGACGGAACAAAAACAACAACGCCGACGTCTCCCCCCCGCCCGAAAAACCCGCCCGCCCGCCCCCCCCTCGTCTCCTCACCTCGGCGGCGTTGCCCTTCTGCTTGTAGTAGACCGCCCCCGCCGCGAACGCCGCCGCGTAGTGCGCCGCCACGTCCGCTCCGGGCTTGTCCTTGTCCACCATGTAGACGGGCCTGGGAACCAGGTGGTGCTGCGCGCGCCCGAAGTAGTGGTGGTCCGTCTCCTTGTCGCTGACCTGCCCGACAAAGCTGTTTTCGGCGGGCACGTCGGACGCCTTGACGTGCGCCTTTTTGAGCCACTCGAGGCCCCACTCGATGAGGTGGTCCGCGTCGTCGCGGTGCTCGCCGAACCCGGCGGGGAACTCCTGCTCGGCGAGGACGATGTTGGCGATGGTCCAGGCGAGCGGCTGCGAGGCCTTGAGGTAGTCTGTTTGTTTGTTTTGGTTATGTTTTTCAACCGAGAGCGAGCGGCGCGTTGTTTGAGCGGGGAGGGGCGGGCGGGGGGGGGAGGGGGGGGCGTGAGAGGGGCTTGGGGCCGGCCGGGAGGTTGTGGTCCCGTGCGGGCAGGATACTGCTCCCCCCAATCACTGGACGGAGGAGAGGGCGGAGCGGAGGCGGCGGGCCTTGCTGCGCCGCGGCGGCGGCACAAAGATCGAAAAGCAGACAAAACCGCGTCAAACGACGACGATGAGAGAGCGTCAGCAACGCGCTCACTCCTCTTCCCCCCCCCAGCCCGCCAGGCGAAGGCGCGCGACGACATGCCGCCAAGGGAAAACACACTCACCCCCGGCGTCGTAGAACCCGCCGGACAGGTCCTTGCCGATCGTCTGCCCGTCCTTCAGGTGCGAGGAGATCTTCCACCCGCCTGGCTTGCCCGCCAGCAGCCTGTTCCACGCGGGCAGCTTGCCGCTCATCTGGGCCTCGTAGAACAGGGTCGACAAGCCGAGGACGTCCTTGTAGTCGTCCTCGGCGGCCGCCGCGGCGAGGGGGCCCTGCTGCGAGACAGTGGGGGGGGGGGGAAGGGTTTTTTGGTGAGTGGGATAATTTTGAAACGAGGCGGGCGCGCGCGCAGCGCGGCGCGGCGCGACGAGGCGGCAGCTGCCGAGCGTTCAAAAAAAGGGGGTCAACGGAATTGGGGTTCCGCCGTCGTGCGCGCGCGAGAGGGTGGGAGGAGGATCGCGCGCGCGGCGGCGTGGAACAGGAGATGACGCCGATGGACGCGACGCGCATCGGCGGCGCGTTTCGTGGGGTTGCTGTGGCGTCCGACGCGGACGATGGTCGGACAGGAGAGAGGGGAAACTGTGCCCTTCGAAAAGAGACACGCCACGCTTCCGCCCGCCCATTCCATCGGCCCGGCATGCCGATGAACGCGCCCGACCTGTGCGCATCGGTTTGCTGCGCGCGCACGCGGTCCGAGGCGCACCCATCAGGGCAACACAGGGCCCGATGGCCTCCCCCCTCGTCCTGTCAGAGTGGTTGGCCCCCCTCATCAGAAGGAGAAACGCCGCAAGGGCGCCCATGTGCGCCGCCCATCGCCCCCATCCGCGCGCGCGTCCCGCACGAGCTCGTCGCGTGCCGCACCTGCATGGCGACCGCCACCAACAAGAGCGCGGCGACGACCTTCATCGCGTCCAAAAGTCAGTCAATGGAAATCAAAAATAGCGACAGCTCTCGCCGTGATTTCCTACGTCTTGCGCGAGGGGCGCGCGCGGGGCCCGGCGGCTGTGGAACGGTAAGGGTATCCGTATGATTGGTCGGTCCAGGAACAAACCAAGCTCGTCCTCGGTTTCGGTGTCGAGAGATGAGCGAGTGAGCGAGGAGACGCGGCGTCCTTATTCACCGCCGGCGTGCGGCGGCGGCGCCTTGTTTCGTTTGTTTCGTTGGGTGGGTGTGGGGGGGCCGAGCCGATGCCGCCTCGACCCGGGAACGAACAGGGCGGTGGCTGCCGACCTTGCTCTAGACCGCGCCGTCGCCCGGAGAGAGGAGGGCATATTCGGCCGCCACCTTGACCCTGGCCGAAACCGGTAGGGCGCCTGGTGAGGCTGCGGCGGCTGGCCGACCCCCCGCGCACCGCTTTGCCGCGCGGCGGCGCTTCCGGCGCCCCGTGCCTTTTTTTGGCCCTGGAGGCTTTTGGCGGCGCGCGAGCTCCTGCGTCCCGGGCCGTCGTCGTGCGGGGGCCCTTGGGGCTGCGCAGAGAGAGATGGCGGCAAAAGCGGCGTTTCAGCGACCGCGTCAGCGACGGCATCAGCGACGGCGGCCGCCGGGCTCCCGTCCCGCTTGCCCCCGCTGTTACAAGGCAAAAAGACGCGGAGGGAGGCGCACATGGGAGTGGGTCCTCACACTGTCCTTCTGTTTACAGTCTGTTTGCGAAGACGCCGCAAAGCCCTTCTGTGCTGACGCTTCCGGCCGGGCGCCGAGCGATCCCGACGCCGCCACGCGCGCGCGCCCGAGAAAAGGCGCCCGCAGGTTCGCGCACAAGGGAAAGCCCGCCCGCGCAGACAAACCACCAAAAACACCCCCTTTCTACTTCTTCTTCGACACGCCCACGGTCTTCCCGCGGCGCCCCGTCGTCTTGGTGTGCTGCCCCTTGACGCGCAGGCCCCAGTAGTGCCGCAGGCCGCGGTGGTTGCGGATCTTCTTGAGCCGCTCGAGGTCGTCGCGCATCTTGGTGTCGAGGGCCGACGACGTCAGCTGCGAGAAGCGGCCGTCCTTGATGTCCTTCTGCCGGTTGAGGAACCAGTCGGGGACCTTGTACTGGCGGGGGTTGGCGACCACGGTCATGAGGGCCTCGAGCTCCTCGGCGCTGAGCTCGCCGGCGCTGTGGTTTGGTTGGTTGAGGGGTGTTGTGTGTTGGGAGGGGGACGGCGGATGAGGCGACGGGCGACGCGGCGGCGGCAGAGGGGGCCAAACCCCCCCCCTCTCCTCTTTTGGTGGAGACGCGCCCACTGCTTCCTCTGGGCTCCGACACGGGCCCGGATCGGCGCCACGAGTCGCGGATGGATCCGACCCGTCGGTCCCGGGCGATTCGCGGGCTGCACCCGGACAGCGCGCGCGCGAGGGACCGGCGACGGCGCGCGAGAGGAAGAAGGCAGGAAGGAGCAGCACACCAGGACGCAAAGACGCACCGCTTGCGCATGTCGACCTCTGCCTTCTTGCACGCCAGGTTGGCGAAGCGGCGCCCGATGCCGCGAATGGCCGTCAGGGCGTACATGACCTTGTTCTTCCCGTCCACGTTGGTGTTCAGCACACGCAGGATGTGCTGAAAGTCGTCGCCGGCGACGAGGGACTGCGAGCGTTTTGGTGCGGAGGGGAGGACGGCGGCGACGGCGGCGAGCGACGGCGGCGACGACGGCGAGCGACGGAGGAGGAGGGAGACGTGAGCGTGTGCACATGCAGAGAGGAGTGTCACGGGCGGGACGCGCGCGATCGGGACGCGCGCGATCGGCGCCTCGCCAGCGGCCCAGAGGTGGGGCGGGCGTCCTGATCGACGGGGAGAGAGGCGGCGTTTCTCTCTCGCCCAGGGCAGATTGCTGCAGCCGCCCACTCAGTACGCCGCGCGCGCTGTGTCCACGAGCCGAGGCAAACGCACCCCCATGTTTGCTCCTTTTTTGTAAGAAAGAGGCGAAACTCGTTTGTCTGGAAAAGAAAGGGGGGCTGGAAAGAGAAGGGATGGAGGGGGAGAGGGGGCGGGCGCCTTCAGAGGGAAGGACAAGAGAGAGAGGGAAGAGGCCCAAGAGGACCTTCTTTCCTGTGACTTGTCTTTCTCTCTCTCTTGACCAATCCACAACAACGCCCTCCGCCACCATGGACATGCTCCGCCAGGGGCTCAGCGTGGCCAAGCGCGAGCTGGACACCTACGTGCCCGGCGCCACGACCAAAATCAAGCAGCTCGCGGACAAGGCCAAGGCGCTGGCCATGAGCATGAGCGAGCTGGAGATGAAGGTCATGGACGCGACCAATCACGAGCCGTGGGGCCCGCACGGCAAGGACATGCAGGGTGGGTTGCGCGGGAGGGGGGAAGGGAGAGAGAGAGGTCGCGCGGCCGCCGCCGACGCGCACGCCGCCGCCGCCGACGCGCGCGCCGCGCGCCTCTCCCACCCGGCGGCGGTTGGGATCGCGCGCTGAATGCTGGGCTCGACGCCGATTCTCGCGCGCCATTCAGTCTGCGATGCCAAGCTCACAGCATGCCCCTGGTCCCGCCATTCAAACAACCATCCTCGACAACACCACACACCCTCCCTCTCGAACAAACAAACCAAACAACAAACAAACGAAAAACGAAAAACGAAAAACGAAAAACAGAGATCACGCAGGCGTCGTTCCACCCCGAGGGCTTTTCGCAGATCTTTGGCGTGATCGACATGCGCCTGCAGGAGCGCGGGGAGAACTGGCGGCTGGCGTACAAGAGCCTCCTGCTGATGGAGTACATGGCGAAGCACGGGCCGCTGGTGAGGAGGAGAGCCGCAGAGCGGGGGGCGGGGGGCGAGGCGGCCCGAGAGGGGCGGGCAGGCGCGGGCGCCCGCCGCAGCAGCCGCTCGGCCGGCGAATGGGGGCGTTTTCTCGCTCCCCTCTTTTCCGGCGCACGCTCAACGACCCTGGCCTTGCCTTTGCGCCCATCATCGCACTTCACCCACGCCTATCACAAACCTACTCCCAACCCAAAAACCCGAAACCCAAACAAAAAAATAAACACAAAACGGAAACGGAACGCAAAACACGCAAAAAACCGGAACGCAAAAAAACGGAACGCAAAAAACGGAACGCAAAAACACCACAGCGCGCCGCCGACACCGTCTCGGGCCGGTACGGTGGCACGCTCGAGCGGCTGCGCGAGCGCTTCGAGTACGTGGACGCGGGCGGGCGGGACCACGGCGTCAACGTGCGGCAGCGGGCGGGGCAGCTCCTGGAGCTGGTGACGGACGACGCGCGCCTGCGGGAGGAGCGGGAAAAGGCGGCGGCCAACGCGAAAAAGTACGGCGGCGCGTCGTCGTCGTCGTCGGAGCAGCGGGCGGCGGGCGGCGGCGGCGGGTACGGCGGCGGCAGGGAAGCGGGGGGCGGCGGCGGCGGCGGCGGCGGCGGGGATGGCGGCGGCGGCAGCGGGGGCGCCGGCGGAGGGGGCTACGCCTTCGGCGGGCGGCCGGGCGGCGGCGGGGGGGCCGGCGGGGGCGGCGGCAGCAGGAGCGGCGCCAACGGGGCCGACCCGGTCGAGGAGACGCGCCGGCGCATCGAACGGCTGCGCGCCGCCGTTGGGGGGGGCGGCGCTGGGCCAGCGGCGGTGGCGGCAAGAGGCGGCGGCGGCGGCGGCGCTGCGCCCGCCCCGCAGTTTGACGAGATCCCCGAGTCGCCCGGCGCCGCCACCGCGCGCGGCCGCGCGCCGCGCAAGCTCGCCGACGTGCGCGTCGACCCGAGCATCAGCGCGGCCTTTGGCGGCGGAAGCGGCGGTGTCGTCGGGCGATTCGCGCCGGCGGGCCCCCCAGCCGCCGCGGCTCCTGCCGCTGCTCCCGCCGCGCCCCAGGCGACCGGCATCGACCTCCTGGCCGACCTGGACGCGTCCAGCCCGCCGGCGCCCGCCGCCGCCGCCGCCGCGCGCGGGGCGGCGCCGGACGCCTGGGACGCGTTTGCCTCGGCGCCCACCCCCGCCCCCGCGGCCGTCGCTGCCCCGGCGGCAGCGGCGGCGGCGGCCAGCGGCGGCGGCGGCGGCGATTGGGGCGCGTTCGAGTCGCCCGCCTCCGCGGCGCCGCCCTCTGCGGCGCTCGGAGGGGGCGGCCCCGCGGCCCTGCCCGAGGACTTGTTTGCCGCGGGCCCCGCCGCCGCCCCCTCTGGCCCTGCGTTCGATCCGTTTCTGTCGGCGCCGCCACCCGCCTCTGTCGCGCCCGCAGCGGCGGCGGCGGCGGCCGACCCGTTTGGGGCGCTAGCGGCGGCGCCCCGGGCGCCGGGCGCTCCCGGTGGCGGCAGCATGAGCGGCGGCGGAGGAGCGGCCAAGCTCGGCCCAGGCACGGCCAAGAGCGCGGACCCGTTCGCCGACCTGGCGTTTTAGAAAAACAGTTCTTTGCAAGAGCCCCAGCGATCGAACCGGCAGTCTTTTCACATTTCGTCGTCCTTTGCTGCTCCCGCCGCCGGTTTTTTTCCGTTGCTTGGCGGCGACGGGGGCCGGGAGTACGCGGTTGTTCGGGAACGAGGTGCGGAGGAGGGCGCACGCAGAGGCGAGAGTCGCACAGTTTCGTTGTCGCCGGAGCGGCTGAGAGATGATTCCTCGTGTTTCACTATTACATTATCTTGTTCTTGTCTTGTTTTTTTTTTAGTTTTGTCGTTGCCGCTCTCTCGCCCGCGTCCCCTTCACTGGCCGCCACTCCCGCTCCCCCCCCCCCCTCCCTCTTTTCGCCGCCGCCCCACGACTGTCCCGCCCCCTTCAGGCGCCCCTCCTCGGTCACCCGCGCATCCCGCGAAAGCAGCGCACGTCCACACAAAAGTGGAGTGCAGCAAGCGTTTCGCGAGAGCGCGGCGCCGAACGAGGAGGAGCGAACAAAAAGGGGCGGTCAGGCGTTGGGGTCGAACGACGTAAGGCGGGGGAGGAGGAGGAGGAGGAGGAGGGGCGGCAGATGCGAAGGTCAAGCTTGGAGGGAAGGGAGAGCGTGGGCGCGGCCGAGAGGGGCTGCTGCTGCTGCTGCTGCTGCTGCGGTGTTTTTGTGTCATCGAACTCGGAAGGAGGAAGGAGGAGGGAGCGAGCGGGAGCAGAAAGAGGCGGCGGCGCGCGTCAACAGAACGCGCGCTGCAGCGACCCGGCGGATGAGCGACAGAGGGAGCGCGAGGCGCCGCGCAAGTCTGAGTGTAAGGAGTGGGGGGCCCACCGAAAGGACGCTTGTGCAGCGCCCCCAGCCGTGCGTCAGCCTTCCCACGCATTTGCTATCACTCGGCCGCGCGGCGGCGGCCGAAGGAGAGGAGGCCGCGCACGGCCTTGGACGCCGCCAGGCCGCCGAGGCCGGCGGCGGAGGCCGCGCCGCCGACCAGGGCGGCGCCGCAGCGCGCCGCCGTGGCGAGCGGGCGGCCGAGGCAGGGGAGGGGCGCGGCAGGGGCCCGCAGCGCGCGCTCCACCTCCTTGGCGCCGACCGTGGCCGACGCGGCGCACGCGGCCTCGGCCAGCAAGAGGGCCGCCTCGGCGACGGCGCCCGCCAGCGCCGGCGCCGGGAGGGCGGCGATCGGCAGCAGCAGGGGCGCGGCGACGAGCGCGAGGCCGGCGCCCGCCGACGCCAGCAGCACCAGGCGCATGGGACCGAGGCGCATGGGGCTGGCCGAGCGGTACTCGCCGGGCACCGGGTCCTCCGCCTCGAGAATGGCCATGTCGTTGGCGGCGGCGGCCGCGAGGAGGGGCTGCTGCTGCGGCTGCGGCTGCCGCGCCGTCGGCATCACGGGGCGCGAGGCGGCCGAGCGGGAGGAGGAGGCCGCGGGCGCGAGGAGGCTGCCCGGGCACGAGGCGCGGCGGCGGCGCGGCACCACGGCGGCGGCGCCGGCGGCGGCGCCGGCAGCCACGGGAACGACGCGGCTAGGGCCGCGGCACGAGGCCGCGCGCACGATCAGCGCGGCGGGCATGGCCTTGCCGAGGGCGACGGCGATGCAGGGCTTGGCGACGCCGGCGTGGGCGAGGAGGACGGGGGCAGCGTCCTCGCTCGGGGCATCGTTGTTGTCGTCGCCGGCCGCGTCGGCGTCGGCAATCGCGGCAGCGGCGATCGCGGCCTTGGGCTCGGGCGAGGCGACGCGCACGACGATGGCGCCGTCGAGCTTTGCCCCGGCGTCCGAGAGGCTCGCGTCCGCGACCGTCGCGATGACGGCGACGGGGGCCGCGGGCTTGGCGGCGACGGCGGCGGGCGGGGCGTTGTCGCCGCCGCCCTTGTTTGCGGCCACGGGCGTTGCGCAGCTTCAGCTGGCGCGCGGCCGCCACGGCCGCCGCGTAGCTGGCGGGGCCTAAGGGCGAGCGGGGGGACGGGCGGCGGCGGCGGCGGCGGCGGCGGCGGCGGCGGCGGCGGCGGCGGCGGCGCCCGCGACACAGGAAACTCGGGCCCGCGCGCGCGCGCGCGACTGGCCCGCCAATTCGCCCGCACGCGGCGCGCCAGAGTGCGCAGCCCCCCTTCCAGCCATAGTCCGCGCTGTGCGTGGTCGAAACAACGGGTGCAACTCACCGCGCGGGTCACGGAACGAAAGGGAGAAAGAGGCACCGCTTCCGATGTTTCGCAGTACATGCTGCGGCGGGCGTGGCGGATCGGAGAGCTGCGCAGGGAACGAAAGGTTTCGCAAACACAAAATCTCACGCCTGGGCCTCGGCCCTCTGGTCGCGGTTGCTTGTGTGTATGAACGTAGGCTCATCAAGGAGACTGCGTGCGGGGAGGGTGGAAGATTGATGGGCCCTTCCGTCCGCCGGGGTGCTCTTGATAAAGAGAAACGCGAGGGGGGGGAAGTCCGGGTGCAGAGGAAAAGAGGGGAGTCGAGAGTCGACTCTCTCCCGCGCCCCTCACGCAAACGCACGCGTTTGCGCCACCTCTTTGTACCAGGAGGAGACGGAGAAGAGGGTTTGAGGCCGATCGGGGTCCGTTTAAACGTGGGGCAGGCTTCCTTTGGTGCTCGCGAGGTCCCGCGGCCGCGTCCAGTCGCGCTGATGGTTTGTTGGGTTGTCGAGTTTTCTTGCTGTCAGTGCGCGAAACGAAGGCGGGCGCGCGAACGAGGCGCGCGCGGGCGCAGCAAACATCGAAGAGTGCAGGCCGTCCGTGGCCTCGGAGCTTTGTTTGCTGCTGAGCGCTGCCTGGTTCGGGGGCCCTGGCCGCAGCTTGCGCCGTGATTCGGGGGGATTGCACTCTCAGGGGAACAGGGGGAGGAGACTCGAGGAGGAGGGGGGCACGATTTGCCTCTTCGCGAATCTCCGTGTCTGCGCCGACGGCGCGCGCCGCCGCTCGCCGCCCTCCATGGTCTTGACGTGACCAGGCAGGTGCAGGGGGCGGCAAGCCGCTCGTGCGGACGGCGGGGGCCGGTGGCTGGAAGGAGAGGGGCCGGCACGAGCTGGGCTCCCATCGGCGAGGAGGGAGCAAAACAGACCACCACCGTCGCGCCCCCGCTCGCCGCGTGCTCGCCGCGCGCACGCAGAGCACTGTTGCTGCTGGGCGCTTGGCCCCCCCCCGCCCTCCCGTCCTCTCTCGAAAGATCCATTCAACCCGCCGTCGAGGCGTAGAACCGCGCAGCAGAAAGCACGACTCGATCAGAGCGCAAAACTTGCAGCGCGCTTGGCCGCGCCGTGGAGCGGACGTCCCCTCCGCGCCCTCTCTCTCTCGCCGCCTGTCGCCGTTTCTTCGCGCAGCGGAAACACGTCTTGCGCTTCAAAAAGCCTCGATCAACGCCCCCCTCGGACACGACTCGACACTTGACCCTTATAAACTCATGACCTTGCAGGCCTAGCGCACCGGCGCACGGAGATCGCGCGGACCGGAGCGCGCGCGCGCGCGCAAACGAAAAAATAAACGACGACATCGCCCCTTCTGAATCGCGCAGCTCGCGTGCGCACGACCGACATGTCGGCGACCGGCGAGGACGGCCTGTGGGACGTGCTCCCGAGCTTGCTCACGGACGAGCAGCGGCAGGTCCTCGTGACCGTGCAGACGGCGGTCGCGCAGCGCCTGGCGGCGGCCGAGCGCGCCGCGGCCCGCCGGCGCCGGCGCGCCTTTTGCGCGGGCGGCGGCAGCCGCAAGAAGCAAAAGGGGAACGCCTCGTCGGCGCACTGCGGCGGCGCCGGCCGCGCCGACGAGGACGTCGAGGACGAGGACGACGACGCGCCGGACGACGGCCTCCTGCCGTCCGACCCGCGCGGCCTCGAGGACGTCGCGCACCAGCTGGACGACGCGCTGCGCGACGCATTTGCGCTGCAGGCGGCGGCCGCGCGGCAGCGCGACGCGTGGCGCGAGGCGGCGGGCGCGAGCGGCGAGCGCGGGCTGCCGCTGCTGCGGGAGGGGGAGGCGGACCTGGACCCTCTGGGGCCCGAGGCGCTGGCGGCCGCACGGCGCGTGCTGCCGCACCTGCTGTCGGACTATGGCGTCTCGCTGCCGGCGCCGCCGTCGGCCCCAGAGGGCGCCGGCGTCGGCGGCGCGGCCGGGGGCAAGGCGGCGGCGGCCACGACGGCAACGGGCGCCGCATCAGAAGCATCAGCATCAGCATCAGCAGCAGCGACGGGGGCGACGTCCACGCCCTCGGCGCCCGCGCGTCCGCCGAGACGCCAGCAAAGCGAGCAGCCGCAGCAACAGCAGCAGCAGCAGCAGCAGCAGCAGCCCGCCCCGCTGCCGCAGCCGAGCGCGCGCGACGCCGCCGCCGCCGCCGACAGCGACGCGCTCGCCGCCGTCTTTGCGGCGACCGACTCGTTCGACGCGTCGCTCAGCCGGTACGCGTGCGCGGCCCTCGGGTGGGACGAGGCGCGCCTGCGCGCGGCCATCGGCGCGCGCCGCGCGGTCGTGCGGCAGGCGCTCGCGCGCGTGTTCCGGCGCATCAGCCGCGTCAAGCGCGACGCGTCGTCGTCCGGCGCGGCCGCCGGGGCGGCGCGGCCCCCGCGGCGGCGGCGGCGCGCGTCCAACCAGGAGGACGGGGGGGAGGAGGAGGACGACGAGGGAGGCGACGGGGAGGACGACGAGGAGGACGACGACGACGATGACGACGACAATGACGACGACCACGACCACGACGAGGACGACGAGGACTACGAGGAGGAGCTCGCGCGCGGGCGCGGCGCGCGGGCCGGCGCCGGCGGCCGCAGCAGCAGCAGGGCCGCCGACGCCCACGCCGAGGAGGAGCGCGGCCGGGCCGGGCGCGACGCCGCGCGCGCCGGCGGCCGCCCCAGCGCCGTGCTCAGCCGAATCACCGCCGGCCTCATCGGCGACGGCGAGCTCGAGCTGCTGGACCAGCTGGCGTCCGTCGACGCCGCCGGCGCCGGCGGGGACGACGGCCCGCAGCAGCAGCGCAAGAAGAGCGGGGTCGGCGCGGGCAACGACAGCAGGGGCAACGGGCGCGCCTCGTCGCTTGGCGGCGGCGGCAGCGACGGCGGCGGCGGCGGCGGCGCTGGCGGCGGCGGCGGCGGCGGCGTGAGCGTGAGCGGCGGCGGCGGCGCGGGCGGCAAGCGCGGGGGCTACGCGCAGCGCGCGCTGGCCGAGCGCCACCAGGCGGCCATGCAGCGCCTGTCGGCCGCGCTGTTGGGGCCTTTTGGCGCCGCCAACGGGGCCGGCGGCGGGGGCGGAGGAGGAGCAGGCGGCACGGCGCAGCAGCACCAGCAGCAGCAGCAGGGCCGCGCCTTCGTAGCGGCGCTGCTGGCCGTCGCCGCAGGCGGCGCAGACGGGGGCGGCGGCGGCGGCGGTGGCGGCGGCGGCAGCGGCCCCGGCATCGGCGGCGGTCAAGCGCACAATCGGCAGCAGCAGCAGCAGCAGCAGCAGCAGCAGCAGCAGCAGCAGCAGCCGATCGGGTGCTCGTTCGCGGCGCGCACGGCCTACGTCCAAGCGCTCGTCGCCGACCAGATCGCCGCCGCCGCCGCCCCTGGCGCGGGCGCGGGCGCGGGCGCGGGCGCGGCCGCCTACACGGGCGCCGTCGGCGCGGTCGCCGCGCAGAAGGCCGCCGCCGCCGCCGCCGGCGCGCAGCAGCAGCAGGTCGGCCTGCTCTGGACCGCCGCGGCCACCGCCGCGGCCGGCACGGGCACGTCTGCGCTCGCGCTGTCCTCGGCCAACGCGCTCGTCAGGGCCGCCGCCGAGGCTGCCCCGGCCCTGCGGCTGGCCGTGGCGCGCTCGGCGCGCGCCGCCGACGCGCTCGGGCGGTGGCTGTCCGAGGCCGAGGCCGACCGGCAGGTCAGTTTTTTGAAATCGGGCCTGCGCGCCGCGCGGGCGGTGCGCTTCGCGCCGCGCGCGGTCGCCGGGGCCCCCTCGCTCGGGCGCGCGGCGGCCGCGATCGCGGCCAGCGGCGCGAGCCCGCCGGCGGTCAGGGCAGAGGCCGAGGCGCTGCGGGCGGCGTGCGAGGCGGCCGCGGCGGCGGCAGAGGCGGCAGAGGCGGCGGCGGCGGGAGGGGGGAGCGGGGGGGCGGCGCAGGGACCCTGGCGGGACGACGAGGTGATGGAGATCGAGAAGCTCGGTGGCGGTGGCGGCGGCGGGCCCTCTGCGCGCCTGCGGAGCGGCCTCGCGGCGATGGACGTGGACGGCCGCGGCCTCAAGCAGGAGCAGGAGCAGCAGCAGCGGCGGCAGCAGGGCGGCCCCGCGGCGGCGGCGGCGAGGGCGGCGGCGGCGGCGGCGGGCGGCGGCGCGACGGTGGCGGCGGCGGCGGGGCTCGCAAGGCAGCAGCGGCAGCACCGCCTGGCCGAGACCGTGCGCCTCAAGATCCGCGCGATGCGCGAGGCGTCCACCGAGGCCGCGGCCGCGCGCGGGCGCACTCTTCTGGCCGCGGTTGCGCCCCCGGGCGCGGCGGCGGGCGTGGCGGCGGTGGCGGCGCGGCCGGGGTCGGCGGGACCGGCGGCGGGCGCGGCGGCGGCGGGGCCGGCATGGTCGCTCCCGCCGCAGCCGCCAACGTCGCCCCCTCTGCCGGCGATCAGGCGGGAGCCGTCTGGACAGCAGCAGCAGCAGCAGCAGCAGCATCAGCAGCAGCAAACGCAGCAGCAGCAGCAAATGCAGCAGCAGATGCCGCCGCAGCAGCAGCAGATGCAGCAGCCGCAGCAGCCGCAGCAGCCGCCGCCGCGGCAAGCCCAGCAGCCCCAGCTGTGGGCCAAGCGCCCCGCCCCCGCCCCCCTCTCCGCCGCCGAGATGGCCCGCCGCCGCGCCGCCCTCCAGGCCCTCCACCGCCAGCGCGGCAGCGCCACCGCCGCCGCCCCCGTGCCGCCCACCTGGGAGCGCTTGTCGGCCCGGCAGCGCGGCCTAGCGCTGGCTCCGGCGCCGGCGGCCTCGCACCGCCGGATGCTAGAGGCGGGCGTGCAGGCGAGCGCGGTGGTGGCCGCGGTGCACGCGTACAACGCCGCGGTGCAGGCGTACAAGGGGGCGCGCCCGCGGCGCGCGGCGCAGGAGGCGGACCGGGCGGCGGAGGCGGCCCTGGCCGTCGCGGCGCTTGGCGAGTCTGGCGCGGGCGGCGGCGGCGGGAATGGCGGCGGCGGCGGCTACGAGGGCCTCGCCGGCCGGTGGCCGCGCGCCGGCGGGCCGCCGGTCCTGCCGCCGTGCCCCCCGGAGGAGCGCGTCGACCTGAGCGCCTCGACCGAGGCCGACCGCTGGGCGGCCGACCCCGCCCTCAAGGCGTGGCTGCTGGCGGTGGCGACGACAACGACGACGACGCAGCAGCAGCAGCAGCAGCAGCAGCAGCAGCAGCGGGGCGGGGGGGCCGGAGGGGCCTTGGGCTCGGCCGCGCCCCCGTTGGTCGCCCTGCCGCTGGACGAGCGCGGCGCCGCGCAGACGCTCCCCGCGCCCGCCGTGGCCGTGCCCTGGTTCCCGCTGGACGCGGCCGAGGACAACGACCAGCGCGTCAAGCTGTGGCTGGCGGGCGTCGCGCTGCCCGCGCACGTGCCGACGGTGCCGCGGTGAGAGGAATGAGGGGGCACGGGGGAACGAGAGCGCGCGGCGTCGGCGGAAAGAGCGTCGGCGGCCGAGTGTTTTCGAGCGTATTTAAATCATCAGCGCATTGCCCCCCCCGGGAGTGAGGCTCGTGATCAGGGAGGCGCGCGCTGTGGGGCACTCGCTGATCAGGCGCGCGCGCGCACTGTGCGGAAGGAGGGACAGGAGCAAAGAGAGGCGAAGGAGAACAACACCGCCAAAAGTTTCTCTCGTAAGGACTCCCGCGCCTCGTTGCATCCGCGCCACCCCGATCGCGCGCCCACCAGGCGATCACGAGCACACGAAACCTGCCCTCACCTCGAGAGGCTGCGCCGCCCTGTCGTGAGGAGGAGAGCAAGCAAAAGAAGAGGAATGGCGGCTGACATTACAAAAACTCGTTGCTGTTCCTGCCTCCCGCGCCCCCCCCTCTCCCTCCCCCTCAGCCCCCCGCCCCCCGCCAACCAACCACGCACGCGCACGCATTTCAAGGTTTCAGATCGCCGATCCGCTGTAAAAGGGGGCGGCCTCCAGGGCGCCCGAAGACGCCCGAAGAGGCCAAAGCAAAAATTGTGCCTCCCGCAACCCAACGAGTGAGCCGCGGCAGCGCCGGCGCGTGCCGAAGTGCAAGGGCTCCGCGTCGACTCCGGTACCCGAGCCTGCTTGATCGCTCGAATACAGAGACAAGGTAAGTATGCAGATCAGGGGCTGCCGATGCGCGCGCTTTTGTAGGCGCCTCGGGGCGCCGGGGAAAGTCGCCCCGCTCCTTGCCGGCTTCTTTTATTTTTCACCTTTTTTACTCACGCGCTTCACCCGACAAAGTAGGGCGGCTGGCGCGCGTTGACCCCCTGCTCCCTCAGCGCCTCGGACACGGCCCCGAGCGTGAGCACGAGCCGCCGGCCGCCGCCGGCGCCGCCGCCGCCCCCGGCCGCGCCGCCGCTGGCCGGGCCGCCGCCGCCGCCCCCGCCCCCCCCGCCGCCCGCGCCCCCTCCAGCGGCGCCCCCCCCTCCGGCCCCCGCCGGCCCCGGGCGCCTCTGCATCTGAGCGTTGCGCTTGCACGTCCTGTTGTGGTTCGCGTGTGAGTGTTTGATGTTTGTGAGAGAGAGAGAGAGACAAAGGAAAAAAGCGAGAGAGAGAGAGACGGAGAAAAAGAGAGCGACAAGAGGCGCCGCCGAGCAAACGCCGGGAGAAACGAGCGCGCGGGTGTACGCGGGTTGTGTGTTGGTTCTTGTCGAGCCCTTTCGACAACTCAACTGCAGGGCGTCGTTGATGACGGTGGTCAGAAACATCTGCGTGGCCAGGCCCAGCAGGCGGACGCTGTGTGGCGGTCGTTGGTTTGTCCCTTTTTTGGGGGGGTTGCAGGCGCCGCGTCAGAAGAAACGGCAGTTGGAAGAGCGCCAAGCGGCGCCCCGTCCAAGGCAGAAAAGGAGCACACGAGAAAAAGGGCCCACTCACAGCCGCTCGTCCGCGCCGTCGTTCCCCGTCACGCGCAGGCAATGGCGCGTCAGCTGGTCCGGGACGGTCGGCTGGCACTCGTCCAGCCGCTGCAGCAGCTCGACGGCCCCGTCCGGCAGCGGCAGGCGGCCCTGCCCCCCGTCCGCCATGCTCGCCCCGCTCTCGTCGGCGGCGGCGTCGGCGTCGTCGGTGTCGGCGGCGTCGGCGTCGTCGTCGGCGTCGGCGGGCGGTCAAGAACGGTCCCAAAGTCGGCGCTTGCGCTTGCGCCCCACGGGACGGCGCGCGCGTGCTTGATGTCGGGCCGGCACGACACGTTCCCAGTGATGAACAAAGGGGCGATGCGGGGCGAGAAGAAGGGGAGAGAGGTTGAAGAGTGGGGTGAAGAGGGGAACTCTGCTTTCGAGCAAGAGAGGTTGTCTGCGTCTGCTTGATGGGTCAGAGGTGTCCGTGGGTCGGGTTGCCCAGTTTGATGCGATCGCGCTTTCGAAACGCCTCCCTACAATCGCTGAGGAGCTGCGGGCTCTTGCACGCGGCCGTAGTTCCGTCAGACGCCCCGAGAGCATCATGACCGGGACCACCACCCTCCGCTCCCTGCGCCTGCTGCGCCTGCTCGCGAGCAGCGCGTCGCAGCACTCCCACCACCACCACTACCACCACCGTCACCGCTCGATCGCCACGACCACCGTCGCCGCCAGCGCCGCCGCCGCCCCGTCGCCGTCGTCCGCGCCGCCGCCGCCGCCCGCCGGCCGCGGCGGCCTCTTCGGCGTGCGGCACCTCCGCCGGCCGGAGGACCTGCTCGCCTGGGCCGACGCCTCGATCGCCGAGTGCCGCGCCCTCGCCGCCCGCCTCGCCTCCCCCCGGACCCCTCCCGACGGTCCCGCGGTCGTGGCCCTCATGGACGCGCTGTCGGACGCGGCCTGCCGCGCCTACGACGCGTGCGAGTGCTGTCGGCACGTCCATGGGGCGCCCGCGTGGCGCGCGGCGGCGGGCGCGGCGTGCGCGCGGCTGGGCGCCTACGTGGCGGCGGTCAACCACGACGCGGCGGTGGCGGACAAGCTGGCGGCGGCCATGCGGCGGTATGAGCTGGGCGCGCGGGCGATGGCGCAAGGGGGGGGCTCCGGCGGAGGAGCAGCGGGGGCGGCGGCGGCGACAACCGAGGGCCGAAGAGAGCAGCAGCAGCACCAGCAACAGGAGCAGCATCAGCAGCAGGCGCCCCCTTTGCCGCCGCCCCTCCCGCCCATGTCCCCCGCCGAGGTCCGCGCCTTCTCCGGCGAGGCCGCCCTTGTCGGCGCCCGCCTCGCCGAAGACTTTGAGCGCTCGGGCCTGCGCCTGCGCGACGCGGAGAAGCGCGCGCGCATGCAGGCGCTGCTCGGAGCGTCGGCGCACTGGCCGGCGTCCTACTCGCGAAACCTATCGGGCGCGGGGGGGGCGTTGGGGGGTTTGGCGCTGGACGGGCTGGCGGCCGCGCGGCTGCCGCCCGAGTGGCGGGACGAGCTGCTGGCGGCGGGGGCGGCGGCGGCGGCCGGGCGGGGCGGGGCAGGGGCGAGGAATGGGCGGGCGCCGGGGAGGAGGGCGGCGGCGGGCGCCGGCCCCGCCGCCGCCGCCCGCTTGCTGCTGCCGCTGGACGGCGGGTCCCTGGCGCGCTTCCTGTCGAGCGTCCCGGACGAGGCGGCGCGCGAAGCCGCGTGGCGCGCGGGCCAGGCCTCTCCCTCGGCCAACGCCCGCGTCGCGGCGCGCATGCTCCGCGGGCGCGCCGAGATGGCCGCGCTGCTCGGCGCCCGGTCGTACGCCGCGCTAAAGACGTCGCGCGGCGGCGGCGCGCTGGCGGGCGCGCCCGGCGCCGTCGCCGCGTTCCTGGCCTCGGCCGCGGACCAGGTCGCGCCCCTGGCGGACGCCGAGGCGGAGCGCCTGCGGCGCGCCAAGTGCCGCCACACGGCCGACCCGTCCGCGCGGCTGCGCGCGTGGGACGTTGACTTTTACAGCGCGTGCGAGGGCGGGCGGGGCGGCGGCGCGGCGGCGGCGGCGGCGGCGGCCGCCCCCTACCTGCACCTGCCGTCGGTGCTCGAGGGCCTGGGCGAGCTGGTGCTGCGGGTGTTTGGCGTGCGCATGCGCCTCGAGCCGCTCGGACCCGGGGAGGCGTGGGCGCCCGGGGTCGTGCGGGTCGGCCTGCTCAACGAGGACAGCGGCGGCGGCGGCGGCGGCGGCGGGGGGGCGGAGGGCGCTTTTGGCGGCGGCGGCGGCGGCGACGACGACGGCTGGCGCTCGCCCGCGCCGCCCGCTCCCGGCGAACGCCTCGCGACCCTGTACCTGGACCTGTGCCCGCGCCCGGGAAAGACGCCCGGCAGCGTGCTCTTTCCCGTGCGCTGCGGCCGCGCCATCCCGCCGCCCGGAAGCGGCCTCGGCGGCAGCGGCGGCGACGGCGACGGCGGCGGCGACGCCGGCGACTGCTCGTCCGGCTCTTATCAGACGCCCGTCATGGTGCTGGTCATGTCGATCGGCGGCGGCGCGGGCGGCGGGGAAGGAGGCGGCGACGGAGGCGAGCGGCGCTACGACGACGGCGGCGGAGGAGCCGCAGGCAGCGGCGGCGGCCCGAGCAACTCGTCGTCCTGGTGGTGGCGGCAATCGGCGTCTCCCTCGCCGCCGCTGCCGCCCTCCGTCCCCGACCTGACGCTCTCCTGGCGCGAGCTGCGCACGCTCGTGCACGAGGCCGGGCACGCCCTGCACAATGCCTGCTCCCGCACGCGCTACCAGCACCTCTGGGGCACCCGCTGCGCCCAGGACGTCGTCGAGGTGCCGTCGCACCTGTTTGAGCACTTCCTCTCCGACCCGCGCTCGGCCGCCGTGCTCGCGCGCCACCGCGGCCCGGCCCGCGCGCCGCTGCCGGCCGCGCTGCACGCCCGGCTTCGCCGGGGCATGGACGCCTCGTTCCCGGCCCTGGAGCTGCAGCACCAGGCGCTCCTGGCCCTGGCCGACCAGGCGTGCCACGGCGGGGGGCCCGCCGGGTTCGCGCTCGAGCCGGCGTCGCTGCTGGCGCTCCGGATCGGGGGAGACGGCGGCGGCGGCGAGGGCGACGACGAGGACGAGGACGACGAGGAAGGGGAGGCGGGGGACGAAGGCGCCGTTGCGAGCATCGGCGCCGCGGTCTCCTCCGCCTGGGGCGCCCTGTCGGACCGGTACGCCCCGAGCGTCCCCTTCGTGGCCGGCAGCCAGCCCCACCTGCGCTTCGCCCACCTGTCCACCTACGGCGCCGCCTACTACGCCTACCCGTACGCCAAGTGCCTGGCCGCCGCGCTGTGGAGCGAGTTTTTCGCGCGGCCGGCGTCGTCGTCGTCGTCGGCGGGCGGCGGCGCGGGCGGGCCGCTCGACCCGGCCGCCGGGCGCGCGCTGCGGCGGCGGCTGCTCGAGCCGGGCGGGGCGCGCGAGCCGCGCGAGCTGCTCGGGTCCCTGCTCGGCGAGCGGGCCGGGCGGGAGGTGGACGGCGGTTTTGCGCCGGACCCGGCCAACTGGGTGAGGAGCGTTCGGAGCGGCGGCCAGGAGGATTGATTCGGAGCGGCAGCTCGAGCAAGCGGGGAAGGCGTCTCGTCGTTTCGTCGGCGGCGAGCGGGCCCGACGGACGGAAGCGCGACGACGCCCGTTTCTTTCCGCACCCCCGACCCGCTGCGCTAAACCAAACCTGTCGACTGATTCATTCGTGCCTGTGCATCGCCACAAGCGACCCCTTACCCCTGCTGTCCATCCTGCTGTGTTGTCCCCACCTCTCTTCTCCTCCCCTCACTTGCTCCGTCGATCTCTTTTGCGCGCGCGCGCGCCTCGGGCCCTGGACGCCTCCCCGCGTGTGAATGCGGCAGCTGCTCCCGCCCGCCCCCGCAGCCGATCGCCGGCGCTGCCTGGCCGCCGCCGCCGCCGCCTCGATGTCGTCGTCGAGCGCGGCGGCGGCGACGCCGGCGACGACGACGACGCCGCCCTCGGCGCGCGCCGCAGAGGCCCGCCCGGCGGCAGCAGCAGCAGCGCCGCCCGCGAAAAAACCTGGACCTACGCTCGTGTGCCTGCACGGCTACCTGCAGAACGCCGCGCTCTTCCGCACGCGCACGGGCAGCCTGCGCAAGGGGCTCAAGTCGCGCGCGGGGGCCTTTGCCTACGTCGACGCGCCGTACGAGGCGAGCGAGGCGAGGACGGTGGTTTGGGTGGCGGCGGAGGGCGACGAGGGGGGCGCGGAGGGCGGCGGCGGCGGGGAGGAGCGGCTAGCCGGCGGCGGGGCCGACGACGCGGCTGCGGCAACGGCAGCGGCGGCGGCGGCGGCAGACGCAGCGGCGGCCGCGCCCTCGGGCAGCGCGACCGACGGCGAGGCCGGCGCCGCCGCCCCTGGGGGGGCAGGCGGCGGGCGGAGCTGGTTCTGCTGGGAGGAGGTCCGCCGGCGCGCGCCCCCGGGGGGTGCCGCCGCCGCCTCCGCCGCCGCCGCCGACGGCGCGCCGCCGTCGCCGCGCCCGACGCGCCCCTCGCAGGCCACGCGCTACACGGGCTGGGAGGCCAGCTTCCAGGCCATCGCGGCGGCGCTCAAAGCGGCGGCGGCAGGCGAGGAAGGGGCGGCGGCGGTGGGGGCGCCGCCCGCCGCGGCGCAACCAGCCTCCGCCGCCGCCGCCCGCGCCCCCCGCTTGGGCCTCGTCGGCTTTTCGCAGGGCGCGGCCGCGGGCGCCCTGTTCCTCAGCGACCTCGCCGAGCGCCAGGCGCGCGGGGAGTGCCGCGACGTGCCCTTTCCCGCCTTTGCCGTGCTGTGCGCCGGGTTCCTGCCGCGCGACGCGGCGTGCGCGGGCCTGATCCGCCGCCAGAGGGCGGGCGGCGTGCCCGTCCTGGTCGTCACGGGCGAGAGCGACGCCCTCGTGCCCCGCGAGCGCTCCGACGCACTGGTCGCGGCCTTGCGGGGGGAAGAAGGGGAAGGGGGCGGCGGCGGCGGGTCTCGTCAGGCGGCGGCGCGCGAGTGGCTGCACCCGGGGGGCCACCTGCTGCCGACGTGCAGCGGCGCCTTCAAGGGGGCGCTGGTCGCGTTCCTGGATGAGGCGGAGGCGCAGACGGCGGTTGCGGCAGCGCGTTGAGACAGAGGAGGAAGAGCGCGGGCGGCCGGCGGCCGCGCTCCAAGAAGAAGAATCAGACCCTCTGGCCACTAACTATTTCATGTTTTTGTTCTTGTTGTTGCTTTTAAACGGGGCCCTGCCTCTCAGCGCGCGCGCGCGCGCTCCGGTTCCTTCTCCGAAAACAGTGGGGAAGG
>Ga0105055_10004356_pt1 | contig 20760 bp, 3 predicted proteins | sample BON03_FD_78090 | JGI IMG/M metagenome (GOLD analysis project Ga0105055, IMG submission 78090) | Freshwater microbial communities from Lake Bonney liftoff mats and glacier meltwater in Antarctica - BON-03 | ecosystem: Environmental > Aquatic > Freshwater > Ice > Glacier meltwater | place: Lake...
CATCGCACACCTGGCAAGAGTCGCGCACCTTACCCGAATTAATTTCGCCGTCGCAACCCACACAAGAGCTGCCGTCGCCGTCACATTCGCCGCACAAATCGTTGATTCTACCGGAGAATGGCGTGAGGTCACAGCCCTGGCAGGTAGACGAATCGCCTCCGCATTTGCCGCACAAATCCTGATAGACGCCATATTCGCACCCTTTCGTGTCATCGAGCCAATTCATTCTCGTCGAGCAGTTGAAGGATTGCGAGTTGACGCATCCAGGAATCGAACTGCCGGCTTCGCAGCAAGGCGGAAGGCACATGTTGTCTGATGCACCACAAGTGCCGCACTTGTTGAAGGTCTTGCCTGATCCTGACACACCATCACACCCCTGTTTACACAAAAACTGGTTTGCCTCGAAGTCCACTTTGTTAAACTGAGCCGTGAGCACCTGGTCGCGGCCTGAAGAGTCAAAGTAGTGTGGTTGGTAATCGGTGATGTCACAAAAGTAAACAGGGAAGGACCCCTTGTTACACGCAGTGAATACAGGGCCCCCACAACGCCCACACAGATCATCTTGAGTTGGGGTGTATTTTGATCCACTATCACCACAGCCCTTGCAGGCGGAGCCATCACCTCCGCAAACCTTACAGATATCTAATGCCTTACCAGAGCCAGCAACACCATCGCAGCCCACACACGTACTGTCATCCCCGCCACACACACCACAATTGTCGCACTGCACCCCACCATTCCCCCACGTGCTGGCAATCTTCGTACATTGTTTGTCCTTCCAGCGCTGCGCTTGAGGCTGTACCCACTTCAAATCCGGACGCGGCACTCCATCACAGCCCGTGCACGAAGCGTTCCACAATGCATTACCCACCTCTCCGTTGGTATGGCACACGTGAAAGGAAGGGATGTTCGGATTATGGCCGCAGTAATCCATAGAGCTGTTGCCTCCGCCACAAACATTGCACCTATCCAAGATTTTGCCGCCATTGGGAGTGCCACCATCAAAACAGTCACAGATCCCCGCGTTCTCCCGGCGATCCTGCTTATTTGCCGCCACATCACAGATTCCACAAATTGTGGGTTCAGTCGTCCCGGGACACGGAGCTCCCAAAAAGTCGCACACACCAGACTCGTGTACAAGCTTGATTTCCTTAAATTTTTTGTTTTTTCCTTTGCACACAGAGCACGAGTCCAGACAGCAAAACGGATTTTCAGGAGGGCATGCATTGGTATTGGGGTTCTCTAGATGAGGACAGTAAGCTTGCACCTCCTGCTGACTGTCTGCCAGCAAGCACGGGACACCTCGATAGTCGCATATTCCCTGCCGTGGCGCAGGTGCACCGCCATTGCACTTCAAACACTCGTTGTTCACCGCTGGGTTTGCTGAGGCCTTGTCATCACAACCTACAACGCCAGTGATGACAGCAAATTCAGAGATGAGCTGACGTGTGCTGCATTGAATCGTCTGTCGTTCAATGCGAGCACCCTCTACACTGAACTGGGCATTCTTGGCCACCTCATCAAACTGGGCCCAGTCCAAAGCAGATGAACTCCAGCTTCCGCAAACGCTACCCCTGTACGCACCAGACGTCTTGTTCTTCGTTTCGTCCTTGCCCACTGCTGCGAACATATCCATATGGATTACGACAGGGCTAGCCAACGATTCGACAGGGTAGTTGGCGATGGTGTTTGCATTTGCGGTGCTCCCTATCTGTGTGCTCCTAGCATTCATACGTATCATGCGACTGTTCAGGGTAGTATTAGCCATGACCTGGTAAGGATTTACCATTTTTCCGAAGAGCACCACCTGAATGTCAAAGGTGTCCCCATTTCCACCAGGATCTGTCATGCTGGCTGGGATTTCAACTTCAATGAGATCCGTGCTCACGCCTGTCTTGGCGTTAACAGTTTCGCTTGCAAGACGTGCAGAGCTAAACCGTTTGTAGACGACAAAAAAATTGTAGCTGTCCAACACACCGTAGTCAAGTTCGAAAAATTCCTCATCACCTACAACTGTGCCCTTCATTATCAGCACACCCACATAGTCAATGATCTCCGTAGCCTGCAAATATGTGGTCAAGGTCAAGTGCTGTTGACATTTACCAACCACCCGGAGAAGGTTCTGGGCATTGGTCCTTTTGGTCATATCATCACTTCCGATGCTGTAGGCAGAGGACAGCTTATCTCGCATCGTCTTTAAGACAGGAGAGCAATCAGCTGTTGTAAGATCAGCAGGATTTGAGGTGGCCCCAATAAATGCAACGTTGTTGCCCAAATCTTTAATACAGGTTTCGTCGCATGTTGCCTGAGAGATTGCAAGCAAATTTCGTCTCCTTCGTCGTCCTCCTTCTGCGTAAAACCTGGCAACGAGATCCCCCAGAGAATCACGCAAGACAGCAGCCTGGACCGCCATTGCGGGTCCAGCTAATGCTCTGTGACCCATGAGACCTCCAAAAAGGCCTAGCTGCGTAGAGGCTCCTGAAAAATCTCCCAACGACAATGCCTTGTTGAACTCTGCCGTGGCCTTAGATACGAGGACAGGAATATTGGGCAGGAACTCCACTATTACAATGGACATTGTGCTTGTAACTGCACCGAGGGCATCAATGATCAAGGCTTCAACTTCCATTTTGTTGTTTTCGTTAGGATTGCCAGAAGGCAAAGTGGTCACCTGGATATTGCTCATCTGTCGGCCCATGCTAACGTCCATTGATTCAGTCCTGCAAATCGGCGAGCAAACTTGAATATAGGATTTGACGCGGAATTCGTATTGCAACGGCACATTTTCATCGTTCCACCCATCAGACTCCAGCGTGAATTTAGTGTCCATGGCTGTGCCATTCAGCGGCGTGATATCAAAAGTTCCACTTTCTGGGCCAATATTGACCCGTACAGACATTTGTGAAGATCCAATCATTCCATCACTACCCGTTGCTGTGAGCCTGATTGTGTAAAGCTGGGATTCTATTGGGTCAAGAATTTTTGCACCGAGCGTCAAACTTACGCGGCCATAACCCTCTAGGAGTGGTTGTGGACTTGTGAAGACCGTGACATCAGGATAAAAAGTCCACTCATATTGGACTTTGCAGTTTTCAGCTGTAACGTGGCCATTGTGGCAATTTCCAGAAAACACGTCGCCAGACATTCTAATAGGCGAAGAATAATCAAGAAACGGCAAATCTAAAGGAATAATCGAGGCGACCGGAGGCCTGCCCATACTCTCAATTGTCTCAATACTCACGGTTGAGGTATGTGCGAGAGGATCTTGATGCTGCAGGTCGGCACATGTTCCACCTGCTGCCTTAACCTTGACTGACACATGATAACATCGACTCAATCTCATTTCATTAAAGTGAATGGTCCAGGTTGGTGTAGAGTCGTCCGTTGGAACTGTCCAGCCGCATGGTTCCCCAGGGGACTCCGGACAAATCCAAGTGCCCGAATCAGTCTTGGTCATAAGACTTCCTACACATGACCAGCAGAACAATAGATCTTTTGCTGCATCGCGACTTTGCTCAGGCACATCGGGGTTGTATGAGGTGGATGCATCAACAACTAAATGATCCATGGTGCCGACCGTGCGGCTACCGCCACTGATACGAGCAACTGCCTGTGTCCGGCTGTAGACAATGATATATTGCACCGAAGCTGAGCTACCGTCGCTCCGCAATAATGCGTCGCCCTTGGCAAGTGCAACTGTCAAAGTGAGCTCATAAGCTAATCCAGGCATCCAATCAACAGTCAATGCTGGAATGTTGAGCCTCGCAACACTAGTAACAACATTACCCCAACCGGGCGGGGTCGGATTAATTTCCCAATCAAACAGGATCTTCATGTTGATAGAGTTATTGGAGGCGCACGACGAGGTAGATGCAACCGCCACCATCAGTAGATCCTCCGAAAGAAGACTTTCCATCTGCCCTGTCTGGATATTGATCCTTACAGCCGTTGACACTTGGAAGCTTGGTGTGGGAACATCTCCAAATTGAATGACCCGATAGCAGCTGGACGATTTGCCTATTGCACCGAGCCAGTTAGTCAACGTCAACGTGAAGCAATATGTCAGATTCTGGCCTAGTTTCAGGTTTGCAGACTTTGAGCTGGAGAAAAATCTGGCAGATAGTTTGCCCTGTCCTATCGATAAGTTGCCCAATAAACCCATGTCAGTGGTTTGGGAAGGGTCCAGGCCCCAGACAATCGATTTGAAGTCCCTGCCTGCAGCCCCAAATGAAGATTCACCGGACAGTTCGACAAGCTGAGTACGGCAGACGCCGTCCTCTTTGCACGCTTGCGTCGGTGATGAACAGGCCTTGCCGTCAATGGGCCCTCCGAAACAAGCTTCCTGGCAAGTATCGACAATTTTTGCGCCCGAGATCACAACTGTTGGCAGAATGGGTGCCAACGGTGCACTGATCTTCAAAGCCATTGTGCTCTGATTGAAGGGATACGACAAGTCCATGGCCGGAATGACCGGGATCTGAACCAGCTCGGTAGAAGGAATACACCGTCCACACCATTTCCTCGATTGGCTGTACAACTGATCACATCCTCCGATAATGGTCGGATAGTTACACTGACGAGTGATAAACGGGGTAATGAGCAAGTCGGTCTGACTCCGTTTTGACCAGCAAGTGCCAATCTTCTCACAATCACGCTCGGCAAACACGACCGTATCACCTATCGAAAATACAGATCCCTGACCAAAGGTGATGACAAGGCTCGTGTTATCAGAAGTCCACATGCATTCGGCAAATGTATTCTTACCCAGTGAATCTATGAAAGATTCTTTGAAAAGTGCTTGGCAGTCCGACTTAAATTCAGGACCTTTCATCTTGCGACTTGGGTCCATCAGACCCTGCAGATTCAAAGGTCTACTGAAAGAAACCGTAAGCGAACTGACTGCATTTGAAACGCGAGCAAGAGATGCTGTCGGTGCAGGCTTAATATACTGGAAATACGTAGAGGCCAATACCTTTGAGTAATCCTTACGGTTCATCGTGACCGAAAGCGGAACGATTATGCCTTCATCGTGCGGTGGAGATTGGCACCTGATAGTCGAGTTGTCAATCACAATTGCGGGCACGTGTACTTGTCCGAATCTGCATTCAAGATTTGTTACAAACTTACCACCCTGTTTGAAATCCTTCCATCTTGCGATGTCGGTGTTGCAGATTCCATATTGATTGGCGAATGTCTTACTCTCGCCAACCACACACCAAAATACATCAGGATTATATACAGTCTGGTCACTTCTCCATTTCAAGTTGATGCACGTGTAGTAATACTGTGAGCCCTGAATAGCATGGATGAAAGGAAAATTACACGTTGTGAAGCAGGGCGAGGTAACGTAATCTCCGGTGCAGCCTTGTGGCTGAACACCAATACCGCCATCGATGCGAGGCCTCCCGAAAGACGTGAAGTCAACACCTTTTATTGTCACTGTTGTGCCTCCTGTTACCGGCCCTTGTGGAATGTCTGTCAAGTCTTTCACGCTTGCGTATAAGGGCAAGCTCAATCCCTTATAAAACTGGCTCACTTGCTTCGAAACAGCAAGAATGGTAGGGTTTGTGTACCATGTGAACATGACAAACGGGAGTGTACACCTGGTTTGAGGATTGCCTATAGGCACGGCGCCTGGTAAACAGAGTTGACCCAGCTCTTCGGTCGTGAATTGCTCGTCATTGCTTGTCACTCGAATCGAATACGCCTTGTCTCGAATATAGTATTTACTCTCACCTGCAGTGTCCTGATTGGGAGAATTCAATTGCTCCGGCAATTTCGGTGATGTAAACTTGATGTGGGTGTCATTGATATGCTCCGCAGATACTTCCACCTCGTAATCCCCCTGACCGAAATAAACTTTCAAACGCTGGCCATAATCTGTGAAGCCCGTTCCCCTAATATGCACCTCTGTCCCGCCTGCATCAATACCTGCTGGCGGCACAATATCGAGCACTCTCATGGCCGTGTGGTAAAAAAATGGACGCGCTAATTTCGGGTTTGCATTGGTAAAGTTGCACGTGAAGGGGCCATTCGGCTCACTTGCAAGAACGGGCAAAAGCTCACAGAAATTGACATTATTTGTGGAGAAGCCCGTGAAAACTCCTCCGCTCGTTGGGGTGGTTTTCCATGGCGGGGAAAGACACTCAATCTGCCGGTAGCTATTGTATTTAGCCCTTACATCTGTGCTGCCAAACCTGCACATGATGACACTTCCAGGACAGAATCCGCGTCCTATTACTGTTACAGTAGTGTTGCCCTCTACAGGGCCTGCAACAGGCTCGAAATTTTCAAAAAAGACAATCGGTCGATAAGTGTACAGTGTGTTTCCTGTTGACGCCGTGTATTCAACACCGTTACTGCTGACGGTTACGTCAATAGCGCCAATGCCTTGGATGCCACACCCAGTAGCAAGTCCACCGTAACCCATTTCAAGAGCTGAAGGGACCTGGCAAGCAACGTGTTGCGAGTTGACGTACATCGCTGCAACACGTTTTGTGATTCCAGTCGTCGCGGAAAACTTGCACTGAAGGCATGCTCGAAGCTCTGGTTTGTCGTTGCCGCACGGCGTATCAATAAAGTTGTCTCCAGTGATGCTGACGATGCCACCGCCGGCAGCGGTGCCTTCCTTTGGCGTTAAGTTCAACACTACAGGGGTGTTGAACGTGAATTGGAGAGCATTGGAGTACTCCTTCGTCTCCGAGTTGAGAGACACTTGCACATCATAGATGTTGATCCCTGCAAGATTCATGCGCGGCGTAAGGCAACGTACCTGCGTACACGGTTTTCTGGGTAATCCACAATTTGAAGGGACCAAGTTTTGCGGATCCGTCAAGATCGTGGATGTGAAGTTCCCAAACCTACAAGTCAGGCCATAGATCGGATTATCCCATGATTGGTCCAATCGCAAGAAATTTTCTTCAGTGAAGCCTCTAGCATCATCCACTAGAGCATTGAAGCTAGACTTCCTCCCGTAATTTGCCCTCCGGAAGAAATTCGTGCCAAAAATGGTCACCATCAAACCTCCTTGCAGGGCAAAAGCAGTCGAGGGCTCGACTTTGGTGATTGAAGGTCTGTCCGTGTACTGGAAGAAGGCATCCGACCACAAGTTGCTGTCCACATTGGCTAGTTTAGCACATGTCTCTGGAGGCCTGCATTCTCCGTCTACAATAATCCCAACCTGCGCCCTGGGATATTGTGGGACGGATGGGCGCTGGCTGGGAGTGAAGAGTGGCGCATTGCATTCTAGTTTGTCCGTCGCCAGGAAACGCGCGGGTGTGTAAAACCGAGGATTGGACCAAACATCTACTGCAGGGGTAACGTTCTTGAAATCAAAAATGCAGAACATCTGAACTTGTCCAGGGTCATTTCTCAGGAATCCGTTTCCTGTGATTCGCAATTTTGTCTCGGATTCAAAGAGTCCATTTGAAGGAAACACCTTGTGAACTTTCGGTGGTTGGTAGAAATAGAACATCGCAGGGTTCGGCAAGAAAGAAAATCCGTCCAACGACACGTTGACCTGCGCGGAACCAAGTATTGGCATGGCAGGAGGCACACACAAAAACGAGAGAACATCTCCGAACGAGAATTCAGCACTTGTAATAGAGGAAGTGTTGGTTGAAATGGGCTCGAAAGAACACTGGGGACCAATCGCGCACACCATGACCTTTTTTGGTTCGCAGCATCCTTTTATCACAACACCGTCTTTGCAATTAGGCTGATCCACTGTACACGTATAATACAGTTTCGGATCACAACCTACTTGTCGCTTGAATGCATTTTTGGCTTGAGTGGATGTAATTGACGGGCTCGCGCCGTTGAGAATATCCCTTGTGATGAAGTTCGTCACCTGAGGACGGGGCATCGAGCGCTGACTGCCACGCGCAGGAGCAAGTCCGGTGGGCAGTAGGGTCCTGAAAAATAAGATTGTTGCAGCGGGACCCACAAATTTCTGGCCGTCGTTGTAGCTAAACTTGAGACTACCCAACATGGGGAACGGAAGCACAGGCGACTTCAGAAAAATTGTAGTCACACATGTCCACCTCTGAAACATCACCCCTTCCACGAAAACACTCTGCTTCAAGTTTGCCACTCCAGGCGTCAACTCAAACCTGGTCTGAATCACTTCTTCGTATTCTGCTGGTCGCAACATCCTCCATGATCCCGACGAGGGAACAATCGCAATTTGCAGACTATTACGCTGGGTTATAGGATGGATTCTGGCCATCTCAACGAAATCTAAGCACATGGACCTGCCACAAGCCTCGTCACAGTTGGCAGACACCTCAGCTGTACTCCTTTGTGCGATGGTGACGGGGAATAGCACCCCACCTTCAATAGGCAGCGCAGTTGCCGAAATATTCAGAGATGGCACATCTTCCAACATTCTAAACTCTCCTGCGGTTACCAGCAAACTCTTGAAAAGCGAGGGATTTGCAACACGTGTGCTTTCTGTACCGTCAGCCGAAAATTTCACAGACATTCGTTCGACAATTTGAGGGAACTCATCGTTGGGTCCTTTCAGACGAGCTACAATGATGCATCGCATCTCAGTGCTACTGATGTAATCCGCAGGGACAAGCGAGGACTCTCGCCCACCATCGCTTTCATACTTGCACTTGGTCCGTCCGGGACTGTTTTGGAAGTTTGCACCGAAAATCGTGATGACCGTGCCAAAGTCAGTGTGCCCGAATCGAGGGAAAATACTCTCCACTCTAGGAATACCATACAGTAGAAATTCACTCACGCCCAATTCCAGCGTAGTAAAATCGTAGCCATTGAACGAAATCGATATGTTGACCTTGAAATTTTCTGTAAATGTCTGGGTCATGCTTGGAACCACGACGTCGAGTCGGCTGGGGCTTGGCACAGTAACATTCATAGGGTTGGCGCGCCTGAAGCTGAATGGAACGCTTACACCTGCGGTGTCGAGGCCTCCAAAGTAAACTTGCACCATGTGAGGGTATCTGGGTCCCGAAATTACATTTGTCAGGAATTTCTGGCCTAAAACATCAAGCGTGTACGGGGTTTCAATCTCAATAGGACCAGAGGTAAATCCCAGAGATGTAAGAATCGGATTGGGATAGAAACTGAACCCGACACGATGAAGACTCTGAATTGTTGGAGTTGCAGCCTGCAAATTCATCGCCTCCTCTTCGAGCGGAACAAAGTGCAATCCGTTGATAGCAAGACACACCAAATACTCTCCTGCCTCTGATTGCTGCATGACAGGCGTAGCAAACTCCAGCTTCCAGACAATCCGATCATTATATCCACCAGTCTTTGTACCAGTTCTAGAGGGGTTTGAATCTCCAACAGGAGCCTTAGTGAGAGGAACAATTGTACCGTCTTCACAAGTGCAGTCGTCAAGGTACGCGTGCGACGTCGCACTATGTGGCGCTGGACAATGGCTGAATTTGAGCAGGATGGAGTCTTTCCACTTATCAAGTTGTCTCGCAGTATTGCAGCTAGAGCATCCGTCTGCGACATACAAGGCCAGGGGAGTACCACCTTTGGTTGGAGCGCGTCGGAAGTACTGAGGCACTTTTTCTAATTTGTCACGCAGTGCCATATTCAGGGGCACTTCTCGGTGCACCTGTGAGACGCCAAAGAGCTTCTTCAAGACATTCTCAGACTCACGCCAATCCACACCAAATCCTTCAAATGACGCTTGCCTGAACTGCGAATTCGCCTGGTTGACTGTTAAGGCTACAACAGTGGGCTGCGGATAGAAATCAACCTGAAACATCTGCTGTGTGTACACTATCCCGTCCAATGTGACTTTGAGATAAACATTCTGCCCCTTCCATGCCCCTTGAGCCTGCTGAGGAATAGCGCACTCAACCACCGTTGACGAGATCCACGTTGCTTTCGTACTGGCAGAGAAACTTCGGTTTGCCAGCGCATATTGGCATTCCAGGGGATCAGAGTTGATGAAGTTGGTCCCGTTGACCAAGATGCTCCATACCGGGCAATCTGCTCCGATAGGATACATGGTCTCTTTGATGTTCGAAGGAGAAATTTCTAAAGCCCGTGGCATGCACTGACCAACCGAGCGACCTTCTGGCGCATTTTCGGTCCTCGGAGCGCAAGTTTTGCACATAGGCGCGCTGATGTAATTTGCGAAGGGACTCTTCTCCCAGGTTGTGGCATTCATAAGCCGAATGTTGTTCACATTGGGGATTGTGTAGTATTGGAAATCAAAAACACCTGTAAAGTCAAGAGGACTCTTGCCGCCTTTTTTGTTTCGGAGGCTGACGGTCAACTCAGTAAGGCCCGTACGACCTGGAGGCACATCACACTGAAACTGGGCCAGTGTCCCTGAAACGGGGCCCTGAATAATTGCACGAGATGACGTATCGCAGTCCCGAAAATAGCAGGCAATTGATGAGTCCTGACCACTGTTTTTGGTATCTGTGATTTGCTCAAAGAATTGCCATGGTCCCTCGGAATACGCGGGATACCACCACATGTTCATGTCCACCGTGATAGTAGTGCCACCCGTTGAAGAGCCAAGGGTGGGCCAGATGTAATCCACACTTGGCCCTGCACTGCACCCCAGGTCTGTGCGCCCCCGCTTCAGAACACTCTCCTCCAAGAGAGCAGCCTGTTTTTCATTCAGCGCTCCAGCATACCTCTTGAACTTCGATCCCGTAAGAGTGCCCTGGCATCCTACGCGCTTGTCATCTGGTGGGCAGAACACGAAGGCAGCCGCAGGCTCCATCGATGAGTCAGGACTACCCCCCACCATCCAATTCTCCTTCACAGCACCTGATGGGCCCCAGGGCGTCTCATACCAATAAGTCGTTGTACTTGGATTCGGTCCACCATCCCGTAAGCAGGTACCTTGTCCCTGACCAGATCCAGTGGTGGTAGGGTTCTCGAAGATACCGCATACACACCGAGGTTGAGGCTGGTCAGGGTTCGTGCCGCCGTTGAGACAAGTACCATGACCACATCCATCCGCCGGACAAGCGTAGGGTGAGGTGACATGTGTGACAGAATATGGAAGTGGTGAAAATTGGAGTCCGTCGTTGAATGAAATCTCCAATTCGAAGACCAGCTCACGGGTAGATTGGTTGAAATTTGTATTGGCGAAGGGTCCACGGAAACATCCACTGTACTGGCCGACGGCAGACGCAACAGGTTCGACACTTTGGGGACGAAGTTCGTGAGCGGCACAAGGAATGGGAACATTCACGAGGATCTGTTCCTGACAAAAGTTATATTCGACATCTGTAATGAGCGCTTCGACTGAAGATCCGCCCGACTGGTAATGAATCTTCACCACAAGGGGAATGCCTTCATTTAAAAGGGAAGTGATAGGTGTGCAATACGTATCAGGGCGTGTCCATATACCATCAGGGTACTGTCTCCACTCAGCACCATGTAATCCGCCTCCTGACAGTGCAACTTGGAGAGTTTTGTTGTTGACAACATTCACAGTCCCTGGAGACACGCTTCGTATTGACGGCGGAGAATAAAAGGTGAAATTCGAAAAGTGCAGGCTCGGAGAACAAGCATGCAGCCGCAACTTGGTGCCGGGTGGATTAGTGTGCAGCGGGCATCCCAGCTCATTACCACAAAACAAGGTGTGGCTCAGTTGTTTGTTGTTGCAAAAGCTGTCTGTCTTGCTGTCATATTGGCTGACCGGAGAGTGGAAATCCCAACCGTCGTCCCTTTGCATTGCATGAAAACATTCCGTCCTTTTGAGAATCCTCAGAGCTTCAGAGTCCCCCGAACTTTGCCCAGAACAAAAGACACATTCTTTCTCTGCAAGCAGCGCCTTGGTCGTATTTTTGTTTTGGCAACCACATCGCATGCATGGATCTCTCCGATTCATGCTCATAAAGACTTGCGTAAAGAGGATGCCCCTATCCATTTCCTCAGTAGTGTAGATTGGGGACAAGCAAGTTGCTTCACAGTAGGTCCCATTACAGTGCGGGTCCTGCGCGTCCACAAACCGGTGGATGCTCTCAGAATTGATTGTTTGTGGCGGAGCATAGAATACACAAGAAAGGGTGTTGGGGTAGATGCCACCCAAAAGCGCTTCTTGACTAACTTTTGGGCCTTGTTTATAGATGCTCATCGAGTCGGCAATCGCCCAGTGACTTCCGACGACCCTGAGGGACATTGACACGGTAGACATTCCGCCACGCAAACGCGTACCTGCCATGGAACGAATCTCAGATACACGAGGCGGGTTCAAGTACAGAATCTGAAATTCCTCATGATCAAAGTTTTGTCCGTTGAGAGCTACTGTTGCGACGTAACCTTGCACAAGGCTGGCAACATTTGCAGCGTAAGTTACTCTGTCTCCGACCAACGTCATGTTTCCGATTGTGTCAAGTCCCGGTAATAGGCAGCCAATCGCAGCTTCCGTTGCATCATAGACACCATCTATCAGAATTACGTCTGGGTTGCTGGAAGTCTGATAGGATGGGTCTTGGATGTTGGTTCTGAAATCGATTTCGCCTGGATTCGTGCTCGAAAACCAGCGATCCCACTGATTCAAATCAGTAACGGTTCTCAGTGGATAGAAAGCACATTTGATTCCCAGAACGTCGACCAAACCTGTCCCCTTGAACGTAACGGCATATTGTTTTCCATCCTTCGGAACTGATAAAGTCCTACAGCTAGTACCTGACTCAGATTTACATGGCAGCACTGAAGAATATGCTGAGTCGTAAAACATGAAATCCTTTCCAGGGAAACTTCCGAACTGCTTTTTTGTTGTAAATGCTACCGAAACTCTAGCCGGGTGATCCTCTGCGCCTACTTGCACGCGTTCATTTGAAGGAGTCACGATACAACCAATGGCTCCAGCGGCACATGCGGCTATATAGCGTGGGATTAAAAACAGTAGCTCAACCACGCCACCAGAGGAAGATTTTAAAGTGCCTGCAACCAATCGGTCGTTTCCACTTAGCCCAAACTTGACATGGTATTCAAATGCCGGGCTAGGGACAAAAGTTGGACCACCGTCAACTTTCAACTTCATCCAGGTGCCTCCTTGTATCGGGCCAGACGAGGGGTATACATCTAAAAGCTCGTAAAATACGTAGATGATGTTGGCAGATGTAAAGTCAAACCCATTCATTGAGACAGTTAAAGGCACCCTCGCGGGGCGATTCACCTGCGGGGCTACACACGAGATTGTGTTGACTGAAATGAAGAATGCTGGTCGAACGATATCTCCGAATTTGCAAACAATTCCTCCAAGGTTTACAAAAAAACTGCCGCGAATGTTGACCATTTCGCCACCGTGAATAGTACCAATGGGCTCTGCTACGACGTCAACGACAGGATCCTGATAAAAAAGGAACTGCTGAGTACTTCTCGTTAATTGAAGAAGCGAAGTCTGACCAGACAGCGACACATCCACAATAAATCTTTCCGGCTTAGAAACCCGTGGAGAATTGCACTGCACTGAAGTCGAGCTGAGAAATACTGCATCCATGGCGTAACGTTCTGTGCTGTCACTTGTACTGATAAAGACACATATCAGCACATTCGGGGACTGAGGAACAGCAGCACCCACGTCACCTGAATCTTGAAAATTTGTTCCGTAAACAAGAACAGGAGTTCCTCCAGACACAACACCTGCAGTAGGCTCCACCTTTGCAACCGTAGCAGAAGGATTATACTGGAAGGCCAAGCCCGAGCTCGAAAAGGATTGACCATCCAATGCGAATTCCACGTTCACAATTATACTTTGAGTAATTCGCTGGCCCAGCACAGGCGATATGCAGACCAATGTCTTGTCGTCGAGAATCTCAACTTCAGTGGTGGATGACATTCCAAACGTGCACGTGGGAATGGGAGCAGCATTGCACAGCGGCTTAGAGCATGAGCTGCCTCCAGACACAGCACAGCTTTTGCCTATGGGACTGTCAGGATGATACTTTAAGAACCCAAATCGCATCCCCCTGATTGTCACCCTAGTTGCACCAGCCACCCCGCCCAATGTCGGAACCATTCTAAAAATATAAGGCTGTCCAGGGTTGGCAATGGTCGACGAGATGACTGCTGGAGGGAAGTAGGTTCCAAATCGAACAGACGGGTTCGAATCCCATTGTCCGATATAAAAGCTGTCGCCAGCCACATACGAAATTTCTTCGGCGTTGAGGCTGATTCCGAAGAAGTTGGTTTCAACTGTACTAGGTGGGACTGCACATTCAAGGGCGCCAGGGATTAATCTGCTTGGTGTAGCCTTAGAATGAAAGGAGAAGAGCAAGAAGTTGACTTGTCCTGGAGAAACACCATTAGGCTTGGTTTGTCCAACTTCAGTGACAGTTCCATATCTGCACCAGAAGCGGCTTTCAGTTCTAGTCAAATCCAGTTCATCAATAAGATACTGGCCCGTTACTGTCAAACGAGCAACTCCTTCTTGCGATGCACATTTTGGAGAAATACTAGTGATACCATATACTGTAAGTGACGACGACTTGTCTTGGTTTGTAGAATACTGTTGCCCATTGGATGTTATTGTGACAGGCAGCACTGAAGGGTTGGCCAAGGGCGGCATCTCACACAGCACATTCGCCCTGTCAAGACGCTGAGTTTTTCCCGGAAGGGCATCACAATCTCCAAAACGACAAACGTACTTGCCATTGGGTGGGAAATAGTCCCCTGTGACTGTAATCATGTTGGCTCTCTTCAGATCCGGCGCAAATTGGCCATTGACACCATTGGGTCGGAGGGGGGCATACGAAGGCAACACGCGGACAATCGTAGTTTGAACAAAATACTCAAACTGCGCATCCATCCTTGCTGGGTCTATGATCGTTATCCCACGCTCGTCTACAAAAGTAAGCTGCACTATCTTTGAAGTAGCAACAGGCCGAGAAATGCAAATCACAGTATCTGGGACAGGGCCAGCTTCCACCTTGGTCCGTCCATCATTCTCAAATTTACAGTACATGTTGTCCAGCGCCTTGGTCTTAGTTGACAACAGACGTTCTAAGCCAGGACCAGACACGGTGATTATCGTGTCTCCTTCCAGTGGCCCGACTTTTGGCTCGATGTCTGATACAAAGTGATTGGGAGGAACTCCACAGTCAATGCCGCTATACAGACCCTCCTGCATCACATTGAAACAGTCGCACGTCTTTGCGTTGCCAGCATTATTACACACGCCTTTGCCGGAGCAAACAACCTGTATCGTGCCAATGTTGCGAACTCCGGGGCAAAGTTTATTCTGACACGAAACCCCGTCATACATAGGAGTCGTGAAAGGAGAATTTGCAATTGTATATCGATCGCAGATACACGTTCCTGGATCGTTCTGGATCCCGTTTTGCCCTACACACTTGCCATGATTGTTACAATTAAGTTCGCACTTGCCAGGGAGGGAACAATTTCTGCCAGCACCCTCGTCGCACACACAGCCTTTGAGGGTTGTGCACGTTCCTTTGCCCGAGCATACACTTCCGAGTCTATAGTCAGTAGGGGCGACCGGATCGTAAACTCTACTATCCTCGCACACATCGGTTTCACAATCAGCTCCAATGAAGCCGCCGTCACATTTGCAAAAGCCGCACTTCCGGACTCCCCGACCAGAGCAGTCAATCAAAAGATTACAGTCGTCGCCATCGAAATTCTTATAGCAGACACATGTTCCGTTTTGCGTGCACGCACCATGGCCAGAGCAAGCAACATAAGGTTCCTGCATCGTAGCCGTTGTTGGGCAAAGCTGCATCGTGCAATCAGCCCCTGTCCATAAGTCATCACAGACACACGTTGGAACAGCATGGTGCCCGGAGCACGTTCCATGTCCAGAACAATCCCGTGGGCAGCTTACTGTCGAGCACTCTGCACCTCTCCAGCCAAAGTCGCATGCACACGTTCCATTTGCGCAGACACCACGCCCAGAGCAGTCGTCGGCGCAATTGACAGACGAGCAGTCTGCCCCACCCCACCCATTCTCGCAGGCGCAAGTCCCATTTAGACACATTCCATGTCCGGAGCAATTTACTGACAAGTGTGTCGAATGACCTCCACATGTGCTTGGTGATGAGCAGTCGTCACCTCCCCAGTTGAGATCACACATGCAAGTTCCGTTGAGGCAGGCGCCTTTCTGTGAGCAATCGTTCACACACTGCGCGATTAAGAATGTCTCGCACTCAGATCCAGTATAGCCAGGATCGCACAAACAAAGCCCCGTATCCGTGTTACATGTCCCTCGACTAGAACAGCCGCCTTCCCTGCATGGCGCAGAGTATATAGGCGTCGATCCCAGCCACGGCAGTGGCGTTGCCCCCAGCATGCCTGGCATTGGGGTAGCGCCCGGACCCAGCATCTCACAATAGGCGCCACTAAAACCATGGTGACACCAGCACGAACTGTTGTAGCAAGCACCATGTCCTGAGCAATTCATGGCGCAGGGCTCCGCTGCATTCAGACTCAGACTGCAATCGGCTGCAATGTATCCAACGTCGCAGATACATGTTGCATTCGCCGAGCATGACCCATGTCCGGTGCAGTTGTTGGGACATTGTTGACTGTCAACATTAGTCATCACCAGAGAACAATCATCTTGGTCCCAGCCAACGTCACAGGAGCAACTAGAATTCAAGCAGGCCCCGTGCCCTGAGCAGTTCCGCAGGCAGCCCGACCCTGTTAATCCACCTGAACTTTGGAGAGTCGAACAATCATCTCCGAAATAGCCAGTGTCGCAGAAACAGCTGCTGTTGGCACATGCGCCGTGCCCAGAGCAATTGCCTGCGCACGACATGCCGGCCCCACTTTGCATGCAAATGCAAGTCCCATTCAAAAATATTCCAGATCCCGACGTGCAATTTGCCTGGCACCAGGTCTCGGGATTCAACTCCCCACAGCTGATTCCACCCCAACCAAAATCACAAAGACAGGTTCCATTGTTGCACGAGCCACGCTGCGAGCAATCATTCGGGCACAGCTCTTCGATTGAGCAGTCGGGTCCAACCCACGTGTAGTCACAATGACACGCACCATCTACACACGAACCGTGCGAACTACAGTTTCCTGGGCAGCTGAAGTTGGAAAATGCTACAACGATATGTTGGCAACCCAGTCCGCCGTAGCCACTATCACATAGACACGTGGCATTTTGGCACGTTCCGTGACTAGAGCAGTCAGGAATTAGACACGATTGGTCATCACAGGCTGGACCAAAGAAGCCAGTCTGACAAAAGCACACTCCATCGACCTGCTCAAATTACCACCCACATCACACGAGGAAGGAATCAGAACCCATCGCGACCTGCCATCTATATCCGTCCCATGTTCGAGATGGTGCTGAACACATATGGGCACACAGCGGCAAGGGGCTTCAGCCCCGCAGCCGCCGCGCGCCACCTGAAGTCCGGAAGTTCGATTCCTGAGGTCAGGTTGTTGGTTGCTTATGTGGTCACTCTTCCCCTCACCATTGCGTCGCACGGTTCTATGACAAACTTGCTTTTTAATCGAGACCAGATCAACGCACCTATCACAACACAGCCAGAAATGAAAACACCACGGCAAAGGGAACATGCCACACGGAAGAACGCACACACCTGGCAGGCCCCATGGCCCGAACATCGGTTGGGACAGTTTTCGACAGAGCAGTCGTACCCATCCCACCCAGAGTCACACATGCAATTTCCATCAATGCAAGTGCCGTGCCCCGAACATCCAAACGGACACAGCGTAAATGAACAGTCTTCTCCGGTAAACCATGGCGAACATTCGCACCGTTGCGTGTCGAGCCTGCACGTTCAAATACACGACACATGTCCCACCGTCAACATCCAAGAGACTCGGGAAAGAAGATCGATCCTCTGCCGATCTGTCCAACCTTCTGTCCCAGTCTCCCCCTCTTTCCCAGTCCAGGAGGTTCCCCTGATTGCAGCGAAATTGGGTGTGCTACATCCATCTGGTTGAGGCTTTGTTGAGGCGGAAAAGAGAAAGTGTGGAGAAATTGGGTAGGGGAGAGGTGGCATGTCTGTGAAAACTGGAGGGCTGCGTACCTGCACACTCCATGACCAGAGCAGCCGTTTTCGCAGGCGAAGTCTTCGCAAGCAGGACCCGAAAAGCCCACGTTGCACTCGCAGGTTCCGTCTACGCAGGCACCGTTAGTACAGTTGGAGGCACATCCACGAATAGAGCACGACGGTAAGACATTCCATAGCGGGTCACACTGACATTTTCCGCTGTTTTGATTACATGTTCCGTGGCCACTGCACCCACGGGGACCTGAGGAGAAGGGGGCCAGTTGAAACATGATGATTATGAGAACTCGAACTCCTAGTATAATGCACTCCCCTCTCAGTAGTTTCAATGCACTCCATTCTAGACAGCAAGTCGTTTTTGGGATTTTTTCCCTGGGTTTTCCAAGTTCTTTTGTGTGACCCTTTTTTTTGGCTTTTTTTTCGAGTTTCACACATTTTTTTTTCAAACTCTGTTTTTCCTGGGTTCACCATTGTGCTTTTGCGCGCCCGAAACAGGCCCAAAACACCCCCAAAACACCATCCCGCACACCGCAGTCTGGATCAACGCATACGCACAAGTGCGTTGATCTGGTCTCGATTTGAAAAAACGTGACAAAACGGTGTTTCCTGACCTCAAGGATAAAATGGGTGGCGCGCGGCGGGACTAAAGCCCCTTGCCGCCGCGCGCCCCTCAGGCCCGATCCAGTGGGCGCACGGCGGCGTCGGGCTAAAGCCCTCCGCCGCTGCGCGCCCCCGGGCCCACAAGTTCCCAAAAGACGTCTTTTGTGGAACATCCAAGATAGACATTATTTTTCAAACCGGACAACTGGTACGCAGAATATTCAATAAAATACTGTCACACACTCTAATGTTCATTACACAAATTACCGAAAATTCAAAAAAATCTTCACGACAATCCGATTTGAGTGTGGGCAACGGCGAAGGCTAGCATGTACCATAGATTGCATGTACCATGAATTACACTACGCCAAAAATTGGGAAAATTTACTACCCTACCCTACCAAATCTACTACCCTACCCTACCATTCATGTTACAGTCCTCGAAATTCAATTCAGTGACCATCAATGGCCCCCCTCGAGTGGGCGCGCGGCAGTTTCAGGGACTCCCCTCGCCACCGCGCGCCTCCGCATGCAGGATATGTAGACGTGACGTGCACTCACATGCTCCAACAGCGCAAGATGGACCCGACCAACCCGGGTCGCATGCACAACTGCCACCCTTGACGCAAATGCCGTGACTACTGCAGCCGGCAAGCGACTTGCAACTCAAGGGGGTCGAGCAGTTGGTAGCATTATCCCATCCAGCATCGCAAAGACAATCTGATGTTCATTACACATGTCAGAAGCGAGGAGTGCATTTTGCTTGGATTCTGTAGTACACCAACTCCGGGAGCTAGCGCAAAAAGATACAGTCAAGTTTGCGAGACTTGTTATTTGTTTTGGAAACTGTTTACCCAAAAAAAAATGCAAAGACGAAACAGCGCGACAAAAGGCCATAATCAGGCGAATTATAGAAAACCTGAGCTGTTTCTGCCGCATATGCCGTGCCCACAGTCGCGTGAGCAAGATGGCGGTGCCTGCGATAGTCGTCTTCCAGCCTGATTGTGAATACCTTGATCGGCAATACGGTGACGTACAATTAGTGTTGTAGTGTTGTGGGGTTTCACACAAGGAAGCAAAATATGGTGATATATGCCGATACTTTGTGGTACTTGTTCAGTGGTAGGGGCGGCCTGTTTCTCACCTGAAATACTCTTGTAGTTCTGGCCATCTAGTTCAACTTTGCATTGCCCCCCAATGCATTTTTCCACTTGTACCTCCCCCGCGGCTGCCATAATACATTGTACACATGCATGATCTGACCTGGTTAGTGGGAGGAGATCGAGCACTCACACACCCTCACGACCACACCACCTCACACCGACAACCCACACACAACCCCAACGCACACAGACGGACAGACATCCACCCATAAACGCACACACGCACGCACACAAAGATACACTCACACGCAAGCACGCACATAGACACAGAGACACATGCACGCATAGACACATACACACGCACACACACATGTAAAGTTTAGGCTCGCCAAATAGTCCACAAAGCACTGAGCTACTATAGGTGCAGGATACGCTTGCACGCAGTGGAACAAGAGCGGATCATATACATACCGCAGCTCGCAAGGACCACCACTCCAACCAGCAGCCACAGCTGCCCACTCGGCGCAACCCGCCGAGGGAGTGTGGCCTGGCTACATCGCACAGCGCCGCCCTGGTCGCTGCGCTCAGCGCCGGAGTGCCGTTGTGCTGACATCTGTCTTTCGCACTCGTCCGCTCCGTGGGCACATGGAGGGTCGACGGCCATGACTGGCCCCCAGCACCGTCTTCCTTTGCTCTCCTTCGGCCGGGTTCAGGCGACGTTTCGAGATCGAAAGGCGATCTGGAGATCGAATGTTTAGTTTCCAGGAAAGACCCAGGAACTAATCTCACCATGCGGCGGTACTGTGCCCCTCCCTCTCGCTCGCTCTCCCTCTCTGTCTCTCTCTTTCTCGTTCTCTCTTGCTCGCTCTCTCGCTCTGTCTCTCTCTCCCTCTCTTTCTCCCTCTGTCTCTGTCTCTTGCTCTCGCTCTCTTGCTCTCTCACGCGGGCGCGCTCTCTCCCTCTCTCTCTCTTTCTGGCTCTCTCTCTTTCTCTCTCTCGCTCTCTGTCTCTCTGTGTCTCTCTTTCTTGCTCTTTCTCTCTCCCTCTCTCTCCCTCTCTCTCTCCCTCTCTCTCTCTCTCTCTCTCGC
>Ga0105055_10004359_pt1 | contig 20758 bp, 28 predicted proteins | sample BON03_FD_78090 | JGI IMG/M metagenome (GOLD analysis project Ga0105055, IMG submission 78090) | Freshwater microbial communities from Lake Bonney liftoff mats and glacier meltwater in Antarctica - BON-03 | ecosystem: Environmental > Aquatic > Freshwater > Ice > Glacier meltwater | place: Lake...
AGACCACCACTGTAACCGGAGTTGGCGCTGGCGAAATCGATGGTGTTGTCCGCCAGACCGATCGCGCCGGTGGCCGTCAGAGCGCGACCGTTCACGATAGTGGTATCGGCGCCGAAATTGATGGCGGAGGCATTAAGCAAATTGCCTATAAAAGTAGTGTTCGCGGCAAAGGTAGTGGAACCGGCAACCTGCCAGAAGACACCATAGTAGGCCAAGCTATCGCCCACGGCATTGTTAATCGTTACCGACGAGCTTGCTGTCGTGTTGAAATTGGAGTCCATCTGAAACACCCAAGTGGCGTTGCTCTGGCTTTGGGCATCGAGGACTAGGTTGCCGGTTAAGACAGCAGCGCTCGTAAAAGAGTAAACACCTGGCGTAAGGACCGTCGCACCCGCAGTGGTGCCCAATGTCTTGCCCGACAGATCCGTGGCTCCTGTCATATTGGCCAAACCATTGTAGGCCCGGTTGAAATCGGAGGTATTTTGCGCAGTGAGCGGTGTGACCGGCCCACCGCTGGAACCGTAGTTCACGCTGCCTGTGAGAGTGCCGTAGCCCAAATCACCGGTGATGGTGGTGCCGGGGCCGGCAGTGACGGTGACGGCGCCACCGCCCATGACACCATAAGTGCCGGTCGAACCTAGAATAGTTTGGGCCTGTAGGCTCACGCCGAGTAGAAGGGAGAGTGCGGCAAGGGAAAGTAGGCGTGGAAAGTTCATATGGAAGATGAACGTAGAATACACCCTCACGACCTTCCTCTCTATGGGGTGTAACCCTACCTTCGTCCGGTTGCCGCCCGGATCCTACGCGATGGCCGGAGAGGGTGCGGAGGCCGGATTTGACCGTCAGGCTGCCGTGCACGTAGGTCGCGCGCTCGTGCATGACGAGTAGACCCAGGCAGCGCACGCCCTTGTGCGCGGCGGGCCGGCGGTTGGAGTCGAAACCGACTCCGTCGTCGATGATCGTCAATTGCACGCGGTCACCGGGCTGGCTGAGATCCACTGAAACGTGCAGCGCGCGGGCTTCGAGCTTCGCCAAACCATCGCGCGTAGAAAGTTTCGCCACGAGCACCTCGCTGCGAAAGGCGATGGCAACGAGCATCTGGGTGATGTTGTCGTGCAATTCCAGCGCCACTCGGCCGCGCTCGCCTTCCTGCGCCTGCACCACCCGCTGCGTGAGGGCCTTCAAGCGAACTTCGTGTTCCCGCACCTCCATCATATCCGTCACGATCATGCCGATCGTGAGTTTGTCGGAACCGGTTCGGTCCATTTCCTGGACGGAGATTTGCACCGGCCGGGGGGGCGGGGCGTCGGCGGGCAGGAGCAACAGCGGCACCTTGGTCCCGGAAGTGGCGGACTGTTTCATCAACCGGCGGAGGCTGCTGCGGTCCGCGGGGGAAAGAAAGCGGCGAAAGGAACGGCCGATGACCTGCTCCAGTGGGCAATTGACCATCCGGGCAAAGCACTGGTTGGCGTAGAGAATGACTTTGTTGTCCGTCAACGTCAGGGCGCCCTCGTCCATAGACTCGATGAGCATGCGGTAGACGTGCTCAGCTCCCTGCAGGGTAAACACCTGCTGACCCTGCTTGCCCGTGAGGGGCACCGTGTCGACCTCCCCTCCACGGATGGCGCGGAGGGCTTCCTCCGCTCCGGCCACTCGGGCGCGAAGCGCGGCGATTTCACCGGTCTGCTCTTCGTCGCCGGGAGGGGAGGTAGGACGGGTCCGGGGTGTTTTCAAATGGCAGGCCGGTAGGTGGCGAGCAGGTCCAATTCGGTGAACTGACCGTTGATGTGCACAAGATTGCCGATGAACCGGCGCATGGGCCGGGGAAATTCTTGGATGAGGGGTCGGCGTTGCCACGATCTGATTAAGTCGGGCGAGAGCCGGTTGCTGGTAAATATCGATGATCTCGAGCTCGCAGCGACCCTTGAGGTCGCCGGCGCCCATCTGGCGCGTGCAGGACGGCCTCGCGTGACAGATCGCAGGAACCCGCCACAAACAGGCGCAGGATATACTTGGCCGCAATTGCTTTTGGTTTAGGTGGGAGGCGAGATTTCATGGAGATGCCCGGGTCAGTCGGTCGCGCGCAAATTCAGACCGACTAAGAGAGAATCGGTTGCCGAGAGACTCCCGATAATTGTGCGCATGGGCTTCGGCAGGCGGCGCTCCACGGTGGGAATCGCGAGGATCTGGTTGCCCTTGGCCAGGTGGGGATGCTTCAAAAGGTCAACCACGGTGATGCGGTAACGACCCTTGAGGTGGGCGCGACAAAACTTCCGCAGATTCGCGAGCGCCAACACTGATTTGGGCCGCTGGCCCATCACATAGAGGCGCAGTTGCCACGGCGCGACCGCGCGAGGGGAAGCTTTCACGGGCTTGGCTTTCATGCGCGTTTCCCCTTTCGCTTTTTTAGTGGGCCGATGGACCGGGGTCTGAGTATCCGCCTGACGCAGGAGACCGGAAGCAGCCTTCTCGGTGGAGAGCATGAGTGTCTGCGTCCCAACCTGCTCGGCAATGCGGCGGAGCTCCCCGGCCTCGATCTCGTAGTCGGCCCGGAGCCCGCTGATCTGCCGCTCGATGGCCGTGCGCTTGCGCTCGACCTCGCGCTTGAGCCGCGCTGCCTCCTGTCGGTTGGTCAAGACGGCGGCTTTCTCGAGGGCATTCTGCGCCGCGCGGGCGGAGCCGGTGAGCACGCCACTCGGCCCAATGTTAGCGTCGACGACGTCGATGCTGTGATTGGAAATGAGGAATTCGCGAATCTGGTTTGAGTGCGCCATGCCGCGCGCCTTGAGCACATAGAGCACGCGGTTGCGCTCGCCGTTGCCCTCGAAATCCTGCAGCAGCAGCCACGCGTCCATGAGCGAGGACATCGCTGCCTCGCTCTGCTGCGGCGCCACGCCGCCCTGCGTCAGGCTGGTGAAAAGCGAGGTGACCTGGCTTGCTTTCAGGAAGTCGATCAGGCGCGGCACCATGCCCTTGCTTTCGGAATGATAGCCCCAGGTCCATCAGGCTGGTGATGGGGGCAAGAATGACGACGTCGGGTTTGAACGTGGCGATCTCCTTGAACATCGTGGCCAGATGCATCTCGAGGCCGTAGAGCGAGGGCGCGCGCAAGCCTCGGCTTGACCAGCGGCTCCAGCCACAGGTCAATGGAAAGCATGTTGCGGATGATCTGGTTGGGCGATTCCTCGAACGAGAAAAAGAGGACGCGCTCCCTGCGGCTAGCGGCTGCGTGGGCGAAGTTGGTAGGGATGATCGTCTTGCCGGTGCCTGACGTGCCCGTGACCAAGATACTGCTGCCGCGATAAAACCCACGCCCGCCGAGCATGGCATCAAGCCGGGGAATGCCAGTGGCGATGCGCTTGTTGGAGACCTTATGGGGCAACGCCAGCGAGGTGATGGGCAGCACGCTGAGACCGTCGACGCCGATGAGAAAAGGGAACTCGTTGGTGCCGCGCAGAGCGCCGCGGTATTTCACCACGCGCAAGTGCCGGGTGGCAATCTGGTCTCTGACGCGGTGGTCGAGCAAAATGACGCAGTCGGACACGTATTCCGCCAGCCCGTGGCGGGTCAGTTGCCCCTGCCCGCGCTCAGCGGTGATGATCGCCGTCACGCCTTTGTCCTTGAGCCAGCGAAAGAGTCGACGCAGCTCGGCGCGCAAAATGGCCTCGTTGGGCAGGCTGGCGAAAAGCACCTCGAGCGTATCGAGCACGACGCGCTTGGCGCCGATGGAATCGATCGCATGGTTGAGCCGGACGAACAATCCCTCCAGATCATACATGCCGCTCGCCTGGATCTCGCTGCGCTCGACATGCACGTAATCGAGAGCGATTTTTTTGCGCCGAACCAGGCCGGGAAGGTCGAACCTGAGCGAGGCGACGTTGGCGACCAGTTCCGCCTCCGTTTCCTCGAAAGCGAGCATCACGCCCGGTTCATCGAAATGCACCGCGCCGCGCACGAGGAACTCGGCGGCGAGCAGCGTCTTACCACAGCCGGCACTGCCGCTCACCAGCGTGGGTCGTCCTCGGGGCCGCCCGCAGGCGGTGATTTCGTCGAGACCCTGAATGCCCGTGGGACACTTGGGCAACGGGATGGACTTGGCGGTTTTTTTCCGGCGGGTGATTTTCATGAGGTGTGCGGACTGGAACCTGTTTTTAAAAGTAGGATTGTCATCCTGAGCGGAGCGAAGGATCCAGTTGGATAATCGCTGCTGGCACAGGCGGCGCACCTTCAGCTGGATTCTTCACTGCGTTCACAATGACAGGATTGGGGATGAGAGGACATTCGTCAGAGAATGGTGAGTTGCACGTTGCTTCGATGATCCCTTGGGCAATGGCGTAGCGGGTCAGGCCGGCGGTGTCATGGATGTTGAGTTTGTCCATCACGTGTTGCCGGTGCTTTTCGATGGTCTTGATGCTGATGCCCAGTTTCGCCTCGATCTGTTTATTGGCCGAACCTTCGGCTACCAACTGGAGCACCTCGGTTTCTCGGGAGGTCAGGCGAACGCCTCCTTCCTTGGGCAGACCGTTGCGATTGAGTGACCGTTTCTTAACGTCGAGAAGACGCTTAGTGATGGAGGGACTGTAAAAGATCCGGCCCTTGGCGACCTCGTGGATGGCCATGATGAGAATTTCCGCGGAGGACTGTTTTTCGAGGAAGCCGACGGCCCCGGCCTTATTCATTCGCTCGATATATTCATCGTCACTGTGTGCCGAAAGAATGAGCACCTTGGCGGTGGGTTTGGCCACGAGGATCTGTCACATGGCCTCGAGGCCGTTGAGCACCGGCATTGCGATATCCATGAGGATCACGTCTGGTTGGAGTGGCTGCCAGTTCCACCGCCTCCCGGCCGTTCTCGGCCTGGCCGACCACGTCAAAGCTACCTTCCGTATTCAGTAACGTGAGTAAACCCTGGCGCACAATGGCATGGTCCTCGGCTAGCAGGACGGTGATTTTTTTATGGGACTCATTTTTTTTCTGAAAGTGAAAGGGATTTCTGCCCGCACAGTGGTGCCTTTGCCGGGGGCCGACTCGATGACCATCGTTCCGCCGACCATCTCAACTCGTTCTCGCATGCCGAGCAGACCGAGGCGCTTGTTGGTCTTGGACGAGAGCGCCTGCAGCACTTTGAATGATTTTCCATCGTCATGCACGATCATGCTCACACCGCTGGGGATTTTAGCGATAAGCATGGAAACCTGGTTGGCCTTCGCATGGCGGACGACGTTGGTGAGTGATTCCTGGGCGATGCGGCAAAGCACGGTGCGCCGCTCGACATCGATGGCTTCCACTTCAGCAAAGGCGGTGAGGCTGATCTTCAATTTTTCCGCTTGGCCAAGTTTTTCATGTAAGCGTGGATAGCCGGAATGAGTCCTAGGTCATCGAGAACCGCCGGTCGCAATTCGCGGGCAAATTGGTGCATAGCTCTCACGGATTTTTCCACAAGCCGTTGGGTGCTGACGATCTTGGCTTTCAGGGCGCGCACGCCCAACGAGGATGCCTTAAGCAATGCTGCCAATTCCACGTTGATGCCGACCAAGGTTTGCACGACTTCGTCGTGTAGTTCCCAGCTGATTTTGCGACGTTCGTTCTCCTGAGCTGCTAGTATTTGTCGCGTCAGGTGCCGAATTTTTTTCTGCATGAATTGCGAACGCACGAACAGCTGTTGATAGTGTTCCTTACCCTTGCGGATGGTTTCTCCACCGCCCTTGCGGCGTTTGACCTCGCGTTTGAGTTGGCGGTTAGCCTTGGCCAATTCGGCTTTGGCCAAACGCAGGGTCTCGGCGCGCTGCTGCACTTTTTTGAGCGATTCCCGAGTGTCGTGGTGCGCCCTTTCCAAGGGCACGAGCACCTCGGGGAAAAATCGGCCGGTGCGGCGGTGGAGTCCGTTGCTGATCTTGGCAAAGTCGTAGTCCGGCGCGAGCGCGATTAAAGCGCGTTCATGCATACGCGCCAGTTCCAAGGTATCGCAGCCTGCAACCATGGCTTTGCGGCCAATTTCTCTCGACGCCGCAATCCTGCCTGACCGTGGGGCATCAAACTGGAGGCGCAACGCGTCGAGGTAGCATTGTTCTATTTCTGGGTTTATCGCTGTCGTGGGCATGATGGCGGTCTTGAATCGCGAATACGTTTGAGGGGCGCCGGTCTCAAGTCGGATCTACGGCCGGTGATCGTCACGTGACAACACCGTCGTGCGTTGCTGAGTAGACACGTATTACTGACAAATAACGATGTGGTAATACCATACTATGAACCGTCCGTCGCAGAGGACGCCGAACTCCATGGCGACGTGCGGGTGTTCTTTCGTGGAGGGCCGATTGAACCCTCCCGTGTTTATCGCCACGGGGTAGTGTAGCATCTGCCGTCCTAGTGGGTCTTTGCCCCATAGACGTGAAATCGCGGATGATGGAGAATCACCAAGATGCAAATCCAAATCGAAACCGACCATAACATCGACGGTCACGAGGCGCTGTCCGGGCATATTCGCGAAGTCGTGACGCACGCCATGGCCCATGAGGCCGCGCACATCACGCGGGTCGAAGTCCATCTGAGCGATGAAAACGGTCTTAAAACCGGACCTAAGGCGATGCGATGCACTCTAGAGGCGCGTCTGGAGCACCATAAACCGCTCAAAGTGACGTTTGATGCGGAGTCCGTGCATCAGGCGATTGCGGGCGCGGACGGAAAGTTGACCCGGCTGGTCGAGCAGACCCTGGGGAGACTGCGGGACGAACGCAGGCGTTCGGACGGTCTGAACCAATAGGTGACGGGTGGCTATGCAAAGGGCCGACAAGAATATCGATTTGCGGTTGGAATCGGCTCCGAGACAGCCCTCCATCGTTTGCGCCTAAGCGGTATCGATGAAGAGGTGATGGATGTCGTTGCCGGATCCTAGATATTGGCCAAGTGAAGCAATCACACCGTCCGCTAGTTTGTTAGGAGAGCGGGGGAGAGAAAGGGACTCAGGAGGTTTCAGCCGATTCCGTCTCGAGTTGGGATCGGAGCATCCAGGCCGTTTTCTCATGCTGCCCCATTAGGCCGGTGAGGAAGTCGGCGGTGACGGCATCCTTGTAGCGCTCTGCGCAATCGACGCTGTCGGTGCGTAGTTGCACGATCAGATCCTCGTAGAGGGCGAGCAACTCGGCGAGCATCTGCTGTGCCCCGAGGCCAGTGCCGGGATCTGCGGAGAGGCGGGCTGCCTTGGTCAATTCAGTCCAGTTTCCCCGGGCTCCTGTGCCGATGGCGCGGGCTCGTTCGGCAATGTCGTCGATCCAGTCGGCGATCTGAACGTAATGGGATTCGAATTGTTGATGGAGGCTGAGGAATTCCGGTCCAGTCACGTTCCAATGGTAGTCTCGGGTGGTGGCGTAGAGCACATACTCGTCGGCGAGCAGGAGGTTGAGTATTTGGCCGATCTCAAGACGGGCCTCGTCGTTTAATCCAATATTCGTTTTCATAAGGTTAGGGAAGGGAGCTTACTCCTCGCGCGGCGTCGTCGCTATGGGGCACAAACCTACCTACTTGGCAGGGCCATGATGACGGCTCGGTTTCCGATGCCTAGGAGTCCGGCCCAGACAACCGAAAGCTGATTGTTGAGAGGCTCCGCTCTAGGTGGCTCAACGACCGATTATCGGTCGATCAAGTCAACGTGACTTGCACACCGCTCTCGATGATTCCCTGAGCCATAGCGTAGCGGGTCAGGCCCGCCGTTTCATGAATGTTTAGCTTATCCATGAGGTGCTGCCGGTGCTTTTCCACGGTCTTGATGCTGATGCGGAGGAGCCCGGCCACCTGTTTGTTCGCCTGTCCCTCCGCTACTAATTGGAGAACTTCCATTTCACGTGAGGTCAGGCGGGGACTATTTTGCTTGGGCATACCGTCGCGGTTGCGCGGTCGCTTTTTTTCGTCCGCGAGGCGCTTGGCAATGGAGGGACTATAGAAGATTTTACCGGCAGCCACCTCGTGGATCGCTTGGATGAGAATCTCCGAGGATGTCTGTTTTTCTAGAAAACCAACGGCGCCTACTGCGATCGTGCGTTTGACGTATTCGTCGTCGCTGTGGGCCGATAACATGAGCACGAGGGCTTTCGGGTCATGGGCCAGGATCTGCATCGTTGCCGCCAGTCCGTTGAGCTCGGGCATCGCAATGTCCATGAGGATGACGTCGGGCTTGAGGACAGCGGCCATATCTACCGCTTCTCGACCGGTTTGAGCCTGACCCACCACTTCGCATTGACCGTCAATTTCCAACAGAGTGCGCAGACCTTGTCTCACAACGGCGTGGTCGTCCGCGAGCAATACGGTGATCGTTTTCAAAGGAATCATTTGGCATCTCCCAGCCTGAATGGTATCTGAGCCCGCACTAGGGTGCCCTCGCCCGGAGCTGATTCGATGACCAGCGTGCCCCCCACCATCTCGACGCGTTCTCGCATGCCGATCAGACCTAATCGTTTGTTGGTCTTGGATGAAAGCACGCGCTCGACGTCGAACGACTTGCCGTTGTCATGAATCTCCAGCCGGATCTCGCCCAAGATTTGGCGGATGCTGATCTTGACTAGGCTGGCTTTGGCATGCCGGGTCACGTTGGTCAGTGCTTCCTGGGCAATCCGGTAAAGCACGGTGCGATTGTCACCCGCCAATTTTTCGACCCCGGTAAAAGCGGTTAGACTGATGCGCAGCTTTTTACGAGCCGCCAAGGTTTCCATGTAGGTTTTGAGAGCGGGCACGAGTCCGAGATCGTCAAGCACGGCCGGCCGTAGATCCCGTGCGAATTGATGGACGGCGCTGACCGATTTTTCCACGAGTCGTTGGGTGCGGAGGATTTTTGACTTGAGGTTCCGTGAGTCGATTGTCGCCGCCGTCGTCAACGCCGACAAGCCCACGTTGATGCCGACGAGTGTTTGCACCACTTCATCGTGTAGTTCGCGACTGATTTCCCGACGCTCTTTCTCTTGGGCTGCGAGAATCTGGTGGGCCAAGCTCCGAAGCTTCTTCTGCATGACCTCAGACTGCCGTAAGAGCTGTTGGTGACGCTGCTGGCCTGATTTTAGAGCCTCCTCGCTGGCCCGGCGGCGAGCCCCCTCCCGTTTGAGTTGGCGGTTAGCCTTGGCCACTTCGGCTTTGGCCAAACGCAGCTTCTGGGCCTCCTGCTGCACTCGATTGAGCAATTCCCGGGTGCCGCGATGCGCTCTTTCCAAGGGCACCAGCACATCGGTGAAAAATCGACTGGCGCGGTGTTGAAGTCCGTTCCGGATCTTGGCAAAGTCGTAGTCCGCCGCGAGCGCGATCAAAGCACGTTCATGCATACGCGCCAGTTCCAAGGTTTCGCAGCCTGCAGCCATGGCCTCCCGGCCGAGTGCTCTCGCCGCTGCGACCCCACTCGGCCGAGAGGCATCAAGCTGGAGGCGCAACGCGTCGAGGTAGCATTGTGCTATTTCTGGGTTTATTGCTGTTGTGCGCATACGGGTAGTCTTGAATCGCGAATACGTTCGCGGGGCGCCGGTCTCAAGTCGGATCTACGGCCGGTGATCGTCACGTGACAACACCGTCGTGCGTTGATGCTCAGTAGACACGTAATACCGGCAAATAGCGATGGGGTAATACCCTACCATGAACCGTTCGTCGCAGAGGACGCCGAACGCCATGTGCGACGTGCGAGTGTTCTTTAGTGGAGGGCCGATTTAACCCTCCCGTGTTTATCGCCACGGGGTAGTGTAGCATCTGCCGTCCTAGTGGGTCTTTGCCCCATAGACGTGAGATCGCGGATGATGGAGAATCACCACGATGCAAATTCAAATTGAAACCGACCATAACATCGACGGTCACGAGGCGCTGTCCGTGCATATTCGCGAAGTCGTCACGCACGCCATGGCCCATGAAGCCGCGCACATCACGCGGATTGAAGTTCATCTGAGCGATGAAAACGGTCCGAAAGCCGGACCCAAAGCGATGCGATGCGCCATGGAGGCGCGTCTGGAGCACCATCAACCGCTCAACATGACGTTCGATGCGGAGACCGTGCATCAGGCGATTGCGGGCGCGGCCGACAAGTTGGCCCGGTTGGTCGAGCAAACCGTGGGGCGACTGAGGGACGAACGCAGGCGTCGGACGGACTGAACCAAAAGGTGACGCACAGCTATGAGCGATAACATCGCGAATCTGCAAAGAAAGATCAGCAGCGCCGGTGATCTGCAATCGGTCGTCCGCACAATGAAGGCCTTGGCCGCGTCGAGCATCGGTCAATACGAGAAATCGGTTCATGCCTTGGCCGATTACTATCGCACGATCGAACTCGGGTTGGGCGCATGCTTTCGTTCCCTTGCGATGCCGAAATCGGTCAGGACGGGACCTAGGAAAACAACCGCGATTGGTGCCGTGGTGTTTGGATCGGATCAGGGGCTCGTCGGTCAGTTCAACGATATTGTCGCAGACTATGCGATCGCGACCCTCTCCGCGTTGCCGGGCAAACCGCAGGTCTGGGCGTCGGTGAGCGTGTGCACGCGCGACTCACGGATGCTGGCCTGACGTCGATCGGTCTCTTTGCGGTGCCGAATTCCGTTAAGGCGATCGCGCCGCTCGTCGGGCAGATTCAACTCGAGAGCGAAGCGCACCGGACCGAAGACGAGTATGCGCAGCTCTACGTTTTCCATAATCGCCCGAAGACCGGTGCGGTCTATGAGCCGGTCAGTCAGCACTTGCTGCCGCTCGACGCGGCTTGGGTCGAACGACTTGCACAAGCCCCTTGGCCGACTCAGGTGCTGCCCGAGGTCGTGGGCGATGGTGCGACGACCCTGCGGGCGCTCGTTCGCGAATATCTTTTCATCTCACTATTCCGCGAGCCGACTGGCGGCTATGCAAAGGGCCGACAAGAATATTGATGAGCTGTTGGAAACACTCCGCAGCAGCTTCCATCGATTGCGACAAAGCGGTATCGATGAAGAGTTGTTTGATGTGATCTCCGGCTACGAGATGTTGGCCAAGGAAGACAATCACACCGCACCTTAATTTTTCCGAGTCATAACCCAAAAGACCCATGACCTTTCGTATATTCCCGATGTGGGTCGGTCTCCCCAATCATGAAGCTTAAAATCGACACTGCTAAATTCACGGCGCCTCCCTCCACGGAAATCGACCTCGCGAAGTGGCCCACCAAAGTGAAGCGCGTCTACGACTCAAAGGGGGATTACCATAAGCTGCTCGCCAAACAGGTGGACACTTTGGCCGAGCTGCAACGCCTGCACTACGCCTCCAATCGCACCGCGTTGTTGCTGATCTTCCAGGCGATGGACGCCGCTGGCAAGGACGGCGCGATCCGGCACGTCATGTCGGGCATCAACCCGCAGGGTTGTCAGGTCTTTAGCTTCAAGCAACCGAGCGAAGAGGAGTTGGAGCACGACTTTCTTTGGCGCACCAACCGCTGCCTGCCGGAGCGCGGGCGGATCGGCATCTTCAATCGTTCCTATTACGAGGAAGTCCTAGTTGTCCGCGTGCATCCGGAACTGTTGCAACCACAGGGGCTCTCGATCGAGGACATCACCGACAAGGCCATTTGGGATGAACGATACCGCTCGATTAATGACCTAGAGGCCCACCTGGATCGCAGCGGCACTCGCACGCTAAAATTCTTCCTGCACCTGTCCAAAGAGGAGCAAAAGAAACGCTTTCTCTCGCGCATCGACGAGCCGGAGAAGAACTGGAAATTTAGCATGGCCGACTTGCGCGAACGTCGCCATTGGGATGACTACATGGCGGCCTACGGCACCTGTCTGAGCGAAACCAGCACGGCCCACGCACCGTGGCATGTGATCCCGGCCGACGACAAAAAAAACGCCCGACTGATCATCCCCGAAATTATCATCGAAAGATTCCAGTCCCTCGGCATGAGTTACCCCAAGACCAGTCCTGAACGCCACAAGGAACTGCAGGTAATCCGTAAGGAACTCTAGCGCTATCCCCGGTTAACGCGGTGATTTCATCCGGCGAGCCCGCGAAGGACCAACTACAATGGCGTTGGGTTAATCGACCGTGGTAATCTCGGTGGAGAGTGCGTTTTTTGCACCGATGCCATGCCGGTTTGGTCGGCCGCCTCAGAGGAATCCATTTGGCTCTTTCCGATGACTTCACCGTTTTGAGCCTTGAGCACAAAGTAGGGTTCGCCAGCGGTGGACAACCTAGTGTTCGAAGTTGCCGACGGCAGGACCGTTTTCTTGCACCGACGCGATACCCGCGAGAACGGACTGCTTTTGTTCTTAAACTTGGCTGGTGAAATAACCTGATTATTCTCCGCCTTCAGATTGAACATGAATTTGGAATTGGTGGTTGGACTGATTTAGTAGGACATATTTATGGAGAGGTTGGTTAAACGAGTGAATGTTCATCATGGGGCTGCGGCCCGCTCCCGACTATGGGGTTAACCCGTAGAAGGACGGTGAGATCTATGCCGGGTGAAGCGTGCGTTTCAATGGGGTGGGACGTCGATGCCGAGTGCTGCGGACAAATTGATCTCATGTTCCTGTTCCTGCACGATGATCGCTCGCAAGATCTCACTCAGGGCGAATTCTCCCATTGCTTCCGCCTGCAGGATACGTTCGCGATAACGACCCACCGTTTCCTGCTCGTTCGCCAAATCAGCACGGAGCATCTTGACGTGATTACCAGTGGCTTTGACCGGTTTGGGCGTCACGGTCGGCGTCTGTCTCCAAGATAATCGATTTGCTAGGCGATCTTGATCGCGTGCGGCAGTTCTTCGCCGGCATGCAGCTCCAGTTCGCGTGCGATATCCATGTAAGTGGCACCTTTCAGCGTCTGGCTATAAGCGACGTAGGCGATGATGGCCTGATATTCCCCAGCTCGATCTCCGTTTAATAGTTCGATCATCTGGGCGCGGGTGATTTTGACTTTTTAAGTCTTTTTTTTGGTGGGCATAAATATCGTTTGGGTTATTGAGTGGCGTTCTTTTCATGTGCGGCCTTCCAGACTCCTTCTTCGACGAGCTGTTCGGTTACGCTGCGGCCTTCGTTGTCTTCGCCTGGGCTGATCGAGTCCGGTGTCTGATGTCCTTTCGAGCCGGCACGGGGTTCCATCGCCCCGATTCGGGGATGGCGTCAAGCAGGGCATCCTGGCGGTCGTGGTCGGTTTCGTCAGTTAGTTTTCGCTTGGCCTGTTCGTGGTCGACCTTGGATATTTGCCACGAAGTGCGACCGGCCGTCATGGCCAGTTGGCGCGCATGCTCTTGAGCCGTCGCGCGTGTCACCGGTCCGAGGCCCGGTGAGTTGGCGGCGCTGCCTAGTTTGGCTGGGTGGTTATTCATGGGGTTCATCTCCTGTTTTAGTAACGTGGTTTTCCGCGGTTTGTTGGATATCCTCCTTGGTGAGATTGACGTGGACTGCGGAGGTATCGTAGTTGATCTGTGTGATCTGATCGGTCGGAATCTTGATTTCTTTGCCGGCATACCAATGCCCAGCTTCGACCATGAGCTCGGGGATCGCCCAGTTTTTTTCATTAACCATGAAGCCCGAGACTTCGCCGATGACACCGTCGGTCGTGTGGATAGCGTAGCCAGTCACGGCGTGACAGCTTTGGAGATGTTTGTCGTCGCGGTGATGATGTTGCTGTTGCCCTTCAGCTTTGATCACATCGGTTTTTGGAGGGGGCACGAGCACGGGAAAGCCCCCTAAGCCCCATAGACCGCCTCCCGTCCAGTAAGCCGGCCAGCCATAGTATTGATAGTATTCGACTTCGTGTTGACGGGAAACCGGGCGATGCGATTCGATCGACGGACTCTCCTCAATTTGCTTGCGGCTTAGCATGAAGTGCAGAGACTTTTCAACCCCATCCAGTTTATAAAGGGCGTGGGGCGAGAGCAGGACGAGACGTCCCGCCAGCCAATTTCCGGTATCTGCGATCAGATAGCGGATGACCCATGACTTGTCGTCGAAATAGAAGTCCTTCACGTGGCCGATGTCGCCGTCCTGCGCGACGAGTTTGGCGCCGTAGAGTTCCTTGGTATTATGCAGCATAAAATTCCTAACTTTGAATTGGTGGTTAGAGCCCCTCACGGGGTGTCCGCCGTTTGCGGTTAATTGGAGTCTAGGGCAACCGACGCTTGGGAACAATGGGGTCTAGTCCTACCTCCGATGTTTTTGTCCGGCAATCGAGCCCTGGAGCGTTTACGGGCCACGTAGGAAACGAAGCCCGCCACGCAACTGTGAGATCTCGCGCCACAGGCTGCAGATCAGGAGGAGTGTCTGGCGGTTTATCCCGTGCTGGCGATGATTAGTAGCAGAACTGAAAGTTTTTGTTTTTTATAAATTATGGAGAATATACTCCTTCCGTCTGAGGTCTAATAATGAGATCTTGGTCTACCTGAGGAAATTACGTGTCCGCTCGGAACAAGAGGCGGATGTTACAGAGCGATGGCGGGCCGGATCTGAAGATATATCCAAGCAGGTTGATACCCCATGGTTTGGCGGCATGGCAAAGGTTAGGATTAACCCGACAGTCAATCTTCAACCAACTTCATCGTATGGCCAAATTAGCCCTCGCTCTCTTCCTCATAGTCTTCGGTCTGAACCTGCTGTTCGGACTCTCACTACCGATTCAGATCATCGGATTACTCGCACTCCTTGCGGGAATTCTGTTTCTTATGGAGCGATTCAACGTCGCTCGTGTGGATCGAAAATAATCTCGGGAAGCCCCACCTGTCCAACCGATGGGGTCCACTTCATCGACACCACGTAGGTCACTACAATAGAAGCCTCAGATAGCGGGTTTCCGGACGAATCAAAATTAAAAGTGCCATCCGAGGCCAAGGAACCCCCAAAACTAAAAGAGCCCGTTAAACTGCTCCCACTCGTGGAGGTAATCAGATGGGTTTGGGCGTAAATGGAGCTACTGCAGATTATAGCTAGGGCGAATCCGATCGCGTTGAACAACTTCATCGGTAAAAGGCTCGAAACTAGAGTGAAGCAGGGCAATACTAAAGCTGCGGTGTAAGTCGCTGAAAGTGCTTCATCATCTACGGGTGCAGGAAATCGATCCATTGTGCTCGGTCTGCCAGTTGCAACCGGCGGAGGCTGCTGAGCTGCACTGTCATTCGGCAGCGAGTGTCCGCTTACGGTATATAGTTGGAGATTCTCCCGTGATCTTTCGGAAGACCCGGTTGAACTGAGAGAGTGATTGGAATCCGGTGGCGAAGGCCACTTCGCTGATCCGTTTATGCGGATTGAGGAGCAGGTTCTTCACTTTTTCCACTCGCACGCGTGAGAGGTAGTCCGTGAAGGTCTTGCCGGTGGATTTCTTGAACATCTTGCAGAAATAAAACGCACTCATGTTAACGGCTTTCGAGATCTCATTGAGCGTAATTTCGTCGTCTTGATGTTTGCCGATATACTCTCGCGCTCGTCTGACTGCTGGAGATTCGGTTTCTTGCTCACGGACTAGAAGCTGGGTGCTGAGAGTGGCGAGATGCTGCGCGAAGATGGTGAGCAGCTTCTGGATAGCGTTATATTGCTCTTTGGTGAGCACGCGGGTCTGGAAGTAAGTTTCTTCCAAACTCTTCAAATCAACTTCAGTGCCCCACTTGAGAATCTGCCGGGTGGTGCGCGTGAATTCACGTTTGGTGGGCTTGTGCAGAAGGATTTGCCCTGTCTGTAAAAATGCGACTAACCCATCACCCACTCTAATCGGAACCGCAGAATCACATAGACCGGCAAAACACTTGAGAGTTTTGGGCTCCATTTGGGCTTCATTTTCTATTTTGCTTTGGAGCTGCAGACAGACCGAACAAGATTGATTCGATTGAGCCATGAGTGCGCAAAACGGATTTTCCTGTTGTGATCCATGGTGAGGAAGATCGAAGGCTTCCAGTGGACGAAGATTGAGGGGCAGTCCGGTGGTGGCGCAGAATGACTTTTCGTAGTCACGGTAAAGCGGTGATTGTTTCAGGCGTGAAACAACCGATTTGCTGCGTTCAGTTATTTGCCGTGAGTAAGGCATGAGAGAAACCTCGGAACTGACGTGGTGTATTTAATCGTCATTGGAGGCATGATGCAGTTATATCACCCCGGATTCACGAAAGCTGTAGTATCCTTGCGTGGTGGGGTCTGATTCCGAGCGTCCTAGAATCACGTGATCGTGCAGTTCAATACCCACCGTGCTCGCGGCATCCCTCAGTTGGCGGGTGATTTTGATATCTGCGGCACTGGGGGCGGGATCGCCTGACGGATGATTATGCGCGCAGATAATCGCAGTGGCAGAGTTATTGATCGCGACGCGAAATACTTCGCGTGGATGCGCCAATGCAGCAGTGGCAGTGCCAGAGGAGACTTCCGTGCATTTGATGAGGCAATTGCGACGATTAAGTGAAAGCACCCAGAATTTCTCCACGGCTAGACCCTGCGCGATTGGTCGCAGGTATTCAGCGACTAGATCGGCTTGGTTGAGCAGAGGAGATTCGCCTTTTTTCTGCATGAGAACTCTTCGGGCGATTTCCATTACCGTGACGAGTTGGAGAGCTTTGATTGGACCAATGCCTTTGAGCTTACGGTAATCCTCGACTTGCCATCCGATCAGACCGGACAACGAGCCCGCTTCCTGAATGAGTTTACCGGACAGTGAGAGGACATCCATACCACGGGTGCCGCTGCGGAGAAGCATGGCGAGTAATTCGGTGTCACTTAGTCCGCCCGCACCGATCCTGAGCATGCGCTCTTGCGGGCGTTCAGAGAGGACAGTGCTCTGCAGGCGATTTTCAGGATAGATGACCAGTTGGGTCATAATGATTTTGTTTCTGGCCCTAATTAACCAAAACTGCAAATGCTCTCTTTATGAATCCATTACGAGTTGTTGTCTGGGGAGAGAATGTTCACGAGCACAAGATGCCTGCTGTCGCGGAGATCTATCCAGAGGGGATGCATACTGAAATCGGGAAGGGGATCAGCGAATTGCTCGCCCACGCCGAAGTATCTACTGCGACTTTGCAGGAACCGGATCATGGTCTGAGCGAAGAACGTCTGGCGGAGACGGATGTTTTGGTGTGGTGGGGCCATTGCGCGCACGCCGACGTTGAGGATCGTATCGTCGACCGTGTGCAACAGCGGGTTCTTCAAGGTATGGGATTAATCGTCCTGCATTCTGGGCATTTCGCGAAAATCTTTAAGCGATTATTGGGCACTGCGTGCTCGTTGACTTGGCGTGAGATCGGCGAAAGAGAGCGGATCTGGGTTTGCAATCCGGGGCACCCGATTGCACAGGGGCTTGATCGACACTTTGAACTCGCTCAAGAGGAAATGTATGGGGAGCCGTTTGCGATCCCAACGCCGGATGAACAAGTGTTAATTTCTTGGTTTGAAGGCGGCGAAGTTTTCCGTAGTGGGTGTTGCTGGCAGCGTGGTAACGGCAAGATTTTCTACTTCCGTCCCGGGCATGAAACTTACCCGACCTACTTCGACAAGAATGTTCGTCGCGTGATCGCCAACGCGGTCGATTGGGCACGGCCCCAGGGGCAATGGGCTGATGTCGCGGAGTGCGAAAACGTTCGTGAGCCCCTCGAAGAGGTGACCTCCACGGAAATCTGATCGTTAGGAGCGATCGGCTTAGACCGATTTAAGCAGGAGATGTAGCCCTCTCCGAGTTGTTATTCTGAACCCGCAGAGCGCATGGGCGTTGCGGGTTCAGAATGAGAGTGATTTAACTCACCGACTACAGCTTCGGTTGTTCTATTCTTAGATCGTCTTCGCAGACGGTCTAAGTGCACTGCACGGAATCAATCGTGAGACGGATGAATCTCCCGAGAACTAGTAGTGTTTCACGTAGCCGTTGCGACGGAGTTTTTCCAGCCAACGTTCTTCGCTTACACTGCTCATACGTTGAATGAGAATGCGTTCGATCGTATCGCGGACATCGTCGATGGGTTGGATGCCTGCGTATTTCCGATCTTCAGCGTAGAGTAAGAAGCAACCCTCGGGTGTAAGGACGGGATCGGTGATCTCTCCTTTATCGAGATTGAACAATGGCGAGCTGAACTCCTTCTTGAGGTCGGAGCGTTTTTGCCAACCCCAATCGCCGCCTTTGGAACGACGTGAATCTTCGCTGTATTCTTTAGCTAAGTCAGCGAAAGACTCGCTGCGTTTGAATCGACCGATCACTTCCATGGCTCGAGTGAGGAGCTGGGCTTCGGACTCATCAGAGGCCTGATTGAGTTGGATGAGGCGCAGATGCACGCTGTCTTCCTGTTGGAAACGTTCCTTGTTTTCCTCGTAGTAGGTCTCCATCCGAACCGGACTTACAATACTCTGTGATTTGCGCTGCTGTTGGCGCATGTAAGTGTAGATGATATCGTCTTCTACCTCAGTGCGATATGTGCGAAGGGTGGTGCCGCGACTACGTAGGAAGGCGAGGAACTTGGAACGATCGTTGTCGAATTGTTGTGACTGAATATCCGCGATTCGGCTATCGATGAAACCGGGGGGGATCTGCTTCTTTTCGTCCTTGCGGAACTCTTTGATGATGAGCACGCGGTCGATCAGCTCTTGGATGATACTATCCTGCATCCCTTCCAAGCGTTTGTTGAAATCCTCTTCATTTCGGGCATCGCGTTGTAATTGAGGAAGCATCGGGGCGATTTCCTTCCGAATATCGTCAACCGTGATGACTTTGTTTTCAACGACGGCCGCGACTCCGTTGGCAAACCGCATATTGAGGCCATCATCGGGATTGGCAGCAGTAGATTGGGAGTATCCGCTAGTGGAAAGTCCTAGGAGAGCGAGAGTGAGAGTGGCGCAACGACTAAACGTCATGGATTGGGCAGGTTATTTATAAAGGTGATAATCTCGCGCAACCGTAGGAGTGGCTTGGGGGCGGTCAACCTTGGAAAGCGGGCACCTATTTGCACCCAATCGTCTCGGCGACCGCTGTTTCGCAAACACTTCAAGCGGCTGGCCTGTGTTTCGACTGAAAGTAATCCCTTTTGTTCCGCTCGAATCCGAATCTCTGTGATGGTGATGAGCGCTTTGAGCTCCTGACCTAAGGCTCCGAAGCGATCACGTAGATCCTCAGAGATTTCTTTCAACGCGGCGGGAGAATCAGCGAGTGCGAGTCGTCGATAGCAATCGATGCGAAGTCGCGTCTCGCTGAGGTATTCTGTGGGGATTCGCGCCTGAATGACGGGGAGTTTTGCCGAGGAGTTTTCTTCTAAATCCTTCAGAACAGTGTAGCCGTCTTCGTAACGATTGCGTCGCGTGGAGTGATCGCCGCCACTTTCGCCGACGTGAACGAAATCAATTTTTACCGAAGCGCGGACAGTCGAGGCCTGTTTCTCACCCTTCAGGCGCGCGACAGATTGCCGCAACAATTGGCAGTAGAGTTCGAAGCCGACGCCAACGATGTGTCCACTTTGTTGCGAGCCGAGGAGGTTGCCCGCGCCTCGCAATTCCAAGTCGCGCATGGCGATTCGAAAACCAGCGCCCAATTGGTTGTGCTGCCGCATGGCCGTGAGTCGATGACGCGCAACTTCGAGCAACTTGGTGTGCCGATGGAGTAATAAATAGGCGTAGGCCTGATGTTTGAAACGTCCGACGCGGCCACGGAGTTGGTAAAGCTGCGAGAGGCCAAATCGATCTGCGCCTTCGATGATGATGGTGTTGCAGTTCGGGATATCGAGGCCGCTCTCGATGATGGTCGTGCAGACGAGCACCTGTTGTTGGCCCGCGACGAAATCTGTCATCACACGTTCCAGCTCATCACCTTCCATTTGACCGTGCCCTACTCCGATGGATACGTCTGGTAGAAGCTCACGTAATCGTGCCGCGACGGCTTCAATCGTCATCACACGGTTGTGCAGATAGAACACTTGCCCGCCGCGACGGATTTCGTAGTGGATGGCGTCGGTGACGATTTTTTCGTCGTAGGTTTTGACGATGGTTTGGATCGGATGGCGATTGCTCGGCGCCGTCTCGATCACGCTTAAGTCGCGCGCGCCGGTGAGCGCCATATAGAGGGTCCGCGGGATGGGAGTGGCACTCATCGAGAGCACGTCGATCATCGAACGCATGGCTTTGATCCGCTCCTTGTGTTTCACGCCGAAACGCTGCTCCTCATCGACGACCACTAGGCCGAGATCTTTGAAAATCACATCCTTTTGTAGCAGCCGATGAGTGCCGATGAGGATGTCGACTTGGCCCGCGGCGACCGCCGAGAGGATTTTTTTCTGCTCCTGCCGCGTGCGAAAACGACTGACCATCTCGATGGCCAACGGGTAACCGGCCATGCGCTCGCGGAACGAGTTTAAGTGCTGTTGGGCCAAAACAGTCGTCGGCACGAGTATCGCGACTTGTTTGCCGCCTTGCACCGCTTTGAAAGCCGCGCGGATCGCCACTTCGGTTTTACCAAAGCCGACATCGCCGCAAATCAGGCGATCCATGGGGCGGGTGAGCTCCATATCGCTCTTGGATTCTTCGATCGCGCGATGTTGATCTCGGGTTTCGGTATAAGGGAATGATGACTCGAATTCCTTCTGCCACGTGTTGTCTTCAGGGAATGCGAATCCGGGCTGAGCCTCACGCGTCGCGTGCATGCGCAGGAGCTCTGCGGCGAGATCGAGAGTGGAGCGTTCGGCGGCTTTGCGGGCTTTTTCCCAACGCCCTGAACCAATCCGGCCGAGCTGAGGTCGCGTCTTGCTGAGCCCGACATAGCGGCTAACGAGATGCGATTCCTGCAACGGCACGTGCAGCGTGACTGACTCGTCGAATTCGAGGGAGATGAC
>Ga0105055_10004371_pt1 | contig 20733 bp, 13 predicted proteins | sample BON03_FD_78090 | JGI IMG/M metagenome (GOLD analysis project Ga0105055, IMG submission 78090) | Freshwater microbial communities from Lake Bonney liftoff mats and glacier meltwater in Antarctica - BON-03 | ecosystem: Environmental > Aquatic > Freshwater > Ice > Glacier meltwater | place: Lake...
AAACCCTAAACCCTAAACCCTAAACCCTAAACCCTAAACCCTAAACCCTAAACCCTAAACCCTAAACCCTAAACCCTAAACCCTAAACCCTAAACCCTAAACCCTAAACCTAAACCCTAAACCTAAAACCTAAACCCTAAACCCTAAACCCTAAACCCTAAACCCTAAACCCTCGCGTGCCGCGCGACGCACACGCACACGAATAAATAACAAGGCGCGCCTGCTCCTCTTCCTCCTTTCTTTGTGCATATCAGGGAACGACCCCAGCAACTTTGACCCCTTCGACCCCCCTCTCTCACACAGATGCACTGCGACGCGGCCATTTTGGCGCCTGGCCGACGACCGCTCCTGACTTACTCCACCGAATGACGCACGGCCTCTTTTTTTGTTACGACGCCAACCGACCCAGCCGCACCCGCCCGCCTTGCCCTTGTCACGCGTCGACGAAACGAGCCCTCGTGTGACGTATTGGCTAATGAAACGAGTTATGATGGTGTTTTAGAGATGCTCAAACAAACACAACAAAGGTTGTTGTCGTTTATTGGCGTCGTTCGAAAGGAACAAAAAGAAGCGGGCGAGGAGGCGCGAAACACAAAAAACAGGGTCGGCCTCACTTCTTCGAGCCGGCCGTGGCCGCCTCGCGCTCGGCCGGCGCGTCCGCCGGCTGCTTGCGCCGCGCGTCCCAGGAGGCGATCCACGTGCGCGCCTCGGCGACGTTCGAGCTGGGCGACTTGGCCCCTTCGTCCTTGTGGCCCACCGCCGCGGGCACCTGCTGCTGCGCCTGCTGCTGCGGCTGCTGGCCGGCGCCCGCGCGCCACGCGGCGATCCACGCCTTGGCCCCGTTGTCCTTCTGGCCCGCCGCCGCCGCCGCCGCCGCCGCCGCGGGCGCCTGCTGCTGCTGCTGCTGCTGGCTCGCGCGCCACGTGGCGATCCACGCCTTGGCCTCCTGCTTGGCCGCCGCAGGCGCGACGGGAGCCGCAGGGGCGGAAGCCGCAGGGGCGGCAGCGGGGGCGGGAACGGCAACGGCGGCCTTGGCCGCCGCCGCCGCCTTGGCCTCGGCCGCCGCCGCCTGGTCCGCCGCCGCCCTAGCCTCGACCGCCGCCTTGGCCATGTCCGCCGCCGCCTGGTCCGCCGCCGCCTTGGCCTCGGCCGCCGCCCTGGCCTTGGCCTCCGCCGCCGCCTTGACCGCGTTCGCCGCCGCCTCGGCCTTGTCCGCCGCAGCCTTGGCCTTGGCCGCTGCCGTCGCCTTGACCGCGTCCGTCGCCGCCTTGGCCGCGTCGTCCGCCGCCCTGGCCTTGGCCTCGGCCGCCTTGGTCACCGCCTCGCCCTTGGCGCGCATCTCCGCCACCGCACGCGCCCGCGCCTCGGCCTCCTTCGCCGCCTTGGCGTCGGCCGCCTTGCGCACCTTGTCCTGCTGCTCGGCGCGGATGCGCGCGAGCGCGTCCGCCTCCTCGCCGGCCAGCTTGGCCTTGGCGTCCTCGAGCGCGGCAGGGCGGCGCTCGGCAGCGGCCGCCGGGGCCGCGGCCGCCGTGGGGGGGGGAGGCTTGGGTGCGGCGGCGGGGACGGGGGCGGCAGGCTTGGACAGGGTAGGGGCGGGGGCGGGGGCGGGGGCGCGGGCGGGGGCGGCGATGGGGGCGGCGGCCTTGGCCGCCGAGGCAGCAGCAGCCGCCGCCGCTGCGGCGGCAGAGGCGGCACCGGCCTGCTGCTGCTCCTGCTGCTGCTGCTGCTCGCGCGAGCGGGCGGGGCGCGCCGCCTGCTGGCGTGCCTCCTCCTCCGCCTCGCCCGGGCGGGGCGCGACCTTGATGCGGTCGTCCTCGTCGATCTGGATGGCGGCCGGCGCCAGGCCGCCAAAGAGGCCCGCGAAGAAGCCGCCCGCGCGCGCGGGAGGAGCGGCGGCGGCGGCAGCAGCGGCAGCGCCGGCGGGCTTTGCCGGCACGGGAGCTGCGACAACAGCGGGGGCCGCAGGGGCCGCAGGGGCCGCAGCGACGGCGGCAGCCGCGGCCTGCTTGGGCGCGGCCTGCTTGGGCGCCGCGGCGCCGGCCCCAAACAGCCCAAACAGTGGTGCGCCGGCGGCCGCCTTCTGCTGCTGCTGCTGCTGCGGCTGCTGCTGCTTCCGCTCCGCCCCGGCGTCCTTGGCGCCGAGCAGGGCGGCGTCGAACCGAAGCAGCGCCTCGGCCTCGACGGCCTCGACGTCCTTGGGCGTCAGCAGCGCGCCCGACGCGACCCCCTTTTTGACGGCCTCGGCGACCGCGAGCACGGCCGCCTCGTCGCGCCGCGCCGCCGCCGCGGCTTCCTCCGCCTTGGCGATGAGCGCCTCGGCCGCCTTGCCGGCCTTGATGGCCGCCGCGGCGCCCGCGCCGGCCTCCTTCTGCCGCTCGAGCGCCTCGGCGGCGGCCTCGCGCAGCTGCTCGGCGCGCGCCTCGGCCTTGGCAAGCGCCGCGCCGGCCGCCGCGGCCGCCTCGCCGGCCGCCGCGCGCGCCGCTGCGCCCTCCTCCCGCAGCGCCCGCGCGCGCGCCTGCTCCTCGACCGTGACGTCGGCGCCGACGGCGGCCATCAGCGCGCCAAAGTCGACGCCGTCGGCGCCGCCGGGCTCGCCGCGCGCCAGCTGCTCGGCCGTGGCCGGCGGCGGCAGCGCGCCCTCCTCCGCCACCACCTCGAGCACCTTGTTGTCGGCCGCGCCCCCGATCGGCTGCGCCAGCGCCGCGCGCACGAGCTCAGCCACCTGCAGGCGCGACACGAGCCCGCCGAACAGCGTGTCGCGCGGCGCCAGCACGAGGCCGTGCGTCTGCCTGAACGCGTCCGTCGGCCGCTCCATCCCGCCCGGCCGCACGATCGTGTAGCGCATGCCGCTGCGCTCGAGCGCCTTCTCGGCGCGCCGCTTCTCGATCAGCACGCCCCAGAACAGGTTGAGCACGGCGGCCGGGAACCCGAGTTTTCCCGTGCCGAGCGACGTGACCAGCACAAACTGCTCGACGCCCGCGGCGGCGGCGGCCTCGACCAGCGTGATGGTGCCGTCGCCGTCGATGCGGCGCGGCCCCGTCGTGTCGAGCGGCGACGCCTCGCTGGCGCCGACGCAGCACACGACGCGGCCGCAGCCGAGCGCCAGCGCGCGCTCGACCGACGCGCGGTCCTCGAGGTCGAGCGGCACGAGCTGCACGCGCCGCGCGGCCTCGGGCGTCAGCGCGCCGTACTCGACGGCGAGGCGCAGCGCGCGCTCGGCGGCCTCAACGTTGCGCGCGCCCGCGAGCACGCGGTAGCCGCCCGTGCCGCCGCCGCCGCCCTTGCCGCCGCCGCCCTTGCCGCCGCCGCGCTTGCCGCCCGCGCGCTCGCCCTCGCCCGCCTCTGCCGGCGCCGCCGCCATGGCGAGCTCGCGCACGACGCGCGCGCCCAGGCGGCCCGTGGCGCCAGCGACCAGCACCGTGATCTTCTTGCCATCGGGCGAGACGCGGCCGCGGTCCTGGGAGGTGGAGGACGAGGCGCCGGCGCCTGGGTTGACCAGGCGCGCCAAGGCGCCAAAGAGGCCGCCGCCGGCGTTCGGGACGTCGGCGGCCTTGTTGGCGGCGGCAGTCGCGGGCAGCGGGCGGCGGCGGAGCGACGCCGGCGCGCGGCGGCGGGCCGCGGAGCTGCTGCTGATTGTGGGCGCGTCGGGTGTGTGGTTTTGTGATTCAATTGAAAAGGGACGAGATCGTGTGAGCGCGGTGGGACTGGGGATTGGCTGGGATCCGGCCGGAGGAGCGCGTGGAGGGGGAGAGAGAGAGGACGAGCAAGGAAACGTACCCAGCGGCGGCGACGCTAGGGATCTCGCGAGCGCCCGGTCGGGACGCGGCCGCGGGACGCTGAGCGCCCGCCGTGCGCGTGATCTGCATCGGAAGCGCGGCACTGGGGGGTGCCTCGGGCGAGTGTGTGCGTGTGATGTGAGAGGACGCGTGGGCGGACGAACAAAACAAGGACAAGAGGGATGGGGCGTCTAGTCGGGGTGGGAGCAATCGCGACTGCGTGCGCGCGATGATTCGGGTTAGCTGCTCAACGCCGTGAGAGGGGGGCTGTGGCTGACGATCGGCGCTCCAATCCAAGGTTGAGGAAATTCAATCTCCTCCACTAGCAGCCAGCACCCCCGAAATGTGCTTGTGCGTGGGGCTCCTTTGCCCACGGCATGGACAAGCCGTCAATCACGTCCTCCTCGTCTGCTGGTCATCCCTGTCGCCCAAACTTTGACTGTCGCGAGAGAGGGGTGGAGGGCGCGATTGCCGTTTCAGCACAACAGACGAAAGACCCTCACACCCGTGCCGCAAACGGCCGTCCCCTCCCAAGGCCAAAAGAGGCCCGGATGGATCTGGCGCGCGGCCGATGGCACGCGCTGCCGGGCCGAGCCGCGCCAAGCGCCAAGCGCCACCGGCCGCTCGCTGCCGCCGCCGCCGCCGCCCCCGCTTGGCGAACGCCAAGGCCGACGAGGGCAGCGGCGACGCGGTCCGGCGGCGAGGCCGCCGCCTCTGGCGCGCAGTTCCTGCTGCCGATCGAATCGGCCGCATGGCGCGTGAGGCCGCTCGACACCGAGACGCGCGCCCGCCAGGCGCCCGCGTGGCTCAACGACGAGGTGCGCCGCGTCGCGGCGCTGCAGGCCGAGGCCTTCTTGCGGCCGCCACCCGACGGGCCCGCGGGCGCGCTGCTCGCCCCGCTGCTGGCGCCGCTGGCGCGCGCCTCATTCTCGGCCGAGGTGCTCGACGCGCTGCGCGGCAAGACCAGGGGCGTCTCGGAGGGCAGCTTCGCGGTGCTGGTGGCGGAGCGGCGGCGGCAGACGCAGGGGGATGACGACGACGGCCGACGGGGCCCGGGCGACGGCGGCAGCGGCGCGGCCGGCGGCGTGGCCGGCGGCGGGGGCGGCGGCGGCGGCGCGCGCGACGACGGTTGCGGCGTGGTCGGCGTCGTAGAGCTGCGCGCGGCGGCCGACGCCGACGTGCTCGCGGCGCTGCGGAAGGGCGGATCGGCCGAGGCGTTGGCGCGGCGGGCGGCGGCGGCGGTGGCGTTGGCGGTGGCCACGACGGCGCCAGCAGGGGCAGACCAACACAAAGGCGCAGCAGCAGCAGCAGCAGCAGCAGCAGCCGCGCAGGGGCGACGAGGAACAGAGAGCACCGACGCCGACGCCGACGCCGACGCCGACGCTCACCTGCCGCCGCCGCCGCCGTCGATGCTGCCGCCGATGCTGTCCGTTCTCGAGGGCGACGACGCGCCGCTTCCCTTTGGCGACGACGATGACGACGTCGGCGGCGTTCGGAAGGGCCTGCGCCCGCTCTCCCCCCCGCGCGGAGAGGGGGGGGCGTCGGCGTCGTCGTCGCTCCGGCGCGTCGGCTACTTTGCCTCGATGGCCGTCGACCCGTCGGCGCGCCGGTCGGGCGCCGCGCGCGCCATGCTCGGCGCCGCCGAGGCGCTGGCCGCGTGCTGGGGCCTGGGCGTGCTCGCGCTGCACGTGTACGCGGACAACGCGGGCGCGCTGTCGCTGTACGGCGGGCAGGGGTGGCGCGAGGTCGAGCGCGAGCCGGCCTGGGTCGCGTGGGTCCCCGGCAAGCGGCCGCGCGTGCTGATGGCCAAGCGCGTGGGCGTGGCCGCGCGGCGCGCGGCGGCGGGGGCGGCGGCGGCGGCGGCGAGGGCCGAGGCGGCAGCGGCGGCGGATGGTGCCGAGGCCGTCGGGGGGGCGGGGACAGGGGAAGAGGATGCCGGAGCCGCCGCTGCCGCAGCCGCCGCCTGACGATGCGGTGTTTTTTGCTCTCTCGGCCATAGCACTGCGATCCTGATCTTTGTTACTTTTCCGGTTACTTCCACCTATAGGTTGATCTGCGCGGCCGACCCCTCCCCCCGGCACCCGCTGCACGGCCGCCACCCGAGCCCCGAGCACTTGCGGCAGGGGGCGCCCGACCCGCTGCCGCGCACGACGATGCGTGCCGCCGCCGACGACGACGCCGAGGCCGCCGTGTTGGCCCCCTTCTTTCCGCGCCTTTTCGACGCCGCGGCCGCGGCCACCACCACGGTGTCGTCGCTCCCCAGCCCGTTGTCCTGCCCTCTGCCTTGCCCGCCCTCCGACGCCGCCGCCGCCGCCGCCGCCGCGAGCAGCACCACGTCGTCCATGCGCAGCCAGCCGGCCGCCCAGCGCGAGCGGTCGCGCAGCAGCTGCGCCGACATCCAAAACCTCACGGAAGGATCGCAAGAGGCGCGCAGGCGCACAAACATGGCCGGCGGGGGGGCCGCTGCTGCTGGCGGCGCGGGCGGCGGTGCTGCCGATGCTGGCGCCGCCGAGCGTGACGGTGCTGCTGCTGCTGCTGCTGCTGATGATGCTTGTGTTGATGCTTCCAGTGCTGCTGGTCCTGCTGCCCCTTCTTCCGCCGCCGACAAGGGCGCGCCCGTCTCCTGCCCTTCTTGCCTCGCAGCAGCACCAGCGGCAGAAGCAGGCGCAGCAGCAGCCGGCGCCGCCGGCGCCGCCGCCGCCGCCCCCTTTCGCGCCTCTTCGACCAGAAAGTGCCGCCAGCCGCGGACCGGGTCTCTGCCCGCGGCCGTCCACTTGCTGCCGATCAGGGCGGCCTTCTTCGGCAGCGGGTTGCGCGTCACGTACCCGCCGCGGCCGAGGACGCCGGCGCCGCCGCAGTCGCCGCACACGACGCGGCCTTGGCCGCCGCACAGGCGGCACGGCGGAAGCTGAGGGGGCGTCGGTTGGTTGTAGGAGGCACCGGCGGCGGTCGGTGCGAGCGGTCGGCCGCGGCCCCGTCGGGCGTCGTGCGCGCTGCGTTGGGTCGTCGGCGTTGTCGGCGTCGTCCTCGTCGTCGTCGGCGGCGGCGAGCGCGACAGCCGTCCGTTTGTCGTCGGCGGCGACGTCGGCGGTGGAGGCGGGGGCGGGGGCCACCGCATCAACTGCCCGAGCAGCAGGCCGGCCGCCATAGCCGCCTCTAAGCCTCGTTCTGTTGCAATGTTGGCGTGCGGCGGAGGAGAGAGGAAGAGGTGTCGGGTAGGGAGTTGGGTTTTTCGAGAGGCGCGTCTCCGTCGAGTCGAGAATTGGCCTTTTGGCTGATAGGTCCGATAGCAGGAGGAGCTAACAGTGGGCTGAGATCCGATTGAGTGCGTCGGGCCAGCTCGAGGCGTACGACGCCTGTGAGTGATGCGATCGGCGCGTTTTGTTCGTTCGCGACGCGGCGCGACGCGACGCGCCGCTGACGACCGCCTTCAATTCTAGCACGCCTTAAATGCTCCCTCACGTCTCTCCGCGAACGCACACACGCTCGGTCTATCAAAGTTGTAGTACCTCGACGTCGATCGACGAGACCCCAAACCGAAAGCAAAGCGATGCGCTGCCTGCTGCAGTCCTCGCCACGCACCACGACACGGCATCTCGCCATCCTCACCGCTCCACCCGCGCACGTGTTGCCGCGCCGCGCTGTCGCGTCGTCGATCGCCAAAGCCGCGCGTCCGAGCACGTCGCTGCTCTGCCTGTCGCTCGCGGCGGGCGCGCGCGACCAGCGCCCCGCCGACGCCGCCCGACGCCGCCGCCCGTCGCTCTTTGCGGCGATGGCGACATCTGCTGCCGACGGCGCCGGTGCCGCCGCGGCCCCCTCTTCCTCATCCGTTGTCGACTGGGCCGCCCTGGGCTTGACGCCCAACGCGGGGGAGGACGTCGCCGTGATCGGGGGCGGGTGCTTTTGGTGCATCGAGGCCGCGTTCAACAAATTGAAGGGCTGCTCGAGCGCAATCAGCGGCTACGCGGGCGGCCACGTCGAGCGCCCGTCCTACGAGGAGGTTTGCCGCAAGGAAACAGTGCGTTTTTGCGGTGAGATCCTCCTCGCCGCCCCCTTTTTCTCCTGACCGCCCCCCAATCTCTCACCATCCCTCCCCATCCTTATCCGCAACAAAACACATCGTCATCGCCGCCGCCAAACCACAGGGCCACGCCGAGGTCGTCGCCGTCTACTACGACCCGAGAGTCGTGCCGTACGAGACGGTGCTGCGCGTGTTCTTCGCGCTGCACGACCCGACGACGCGCGACGCGCAGGGCGCCGACATCGGCCCGCAGTACCGGAGCGCGCTCTACACGGTCGGCGAGGCGCAGCGCGCGGCCGCGCTGCGCGTCATGGCTGAGGTCGCCGCGGCCAAGATCTGGGGCGACGCGCCGCTGGTGACCGAGGTCGCGCCGCTCGGCAAGCCGGGCGCGGGGCGCTTCTGGCCCGCCGAGAAGCTCCACCAGCGCTACTTCGAGCACTCGCCCGAGCAGCCCTACTGCCGTTTCGTGGTGGCGCCAAAGGTGGCCAAGTTCCGCCAGCAGTTTGTCCACCTGTTGAAGTGATTGGAGCGAGACAGGGAGGGACAACGAGAGAGGGGGAGGGAGGGAGAGAGGCGGAGAGAAGGACAGAAATTGTGCTTTGTCGCTTCGTCTCGAGGCCTTTTTTTTCCTCGGGCGGCGGCGGGCGCGCTTTTTCCCGGCCCCCTTCTTTCTTCTTCCCAAGAACGCTTTTTCTCAAGCATCCCCCACACGACACCCGCTTCATTAGCTCTCACGAACAAAGTGCAACCGGCCTCCGTCGCCCATTCTCCGCAATCAAGAAGAACAAGGCCAACGCTCCCAAACGCCCCAAAGAAGAAGAAAGAAGAACATCTCAAAAAATGGCGCCCGTGGTTTCTTCTGCGCGCGTCGCCGCTCTCCTCCTCCTCGTCCTTCTCTCCGCCGCCGCCGCGCCTCAGGCCGCCCTCGCCGCGCACGACGACGGCGTCCCGGGCCTGCTCGAGTGCGCCGATGCCGCCGAGCGCGTCGGCGAGAACAACCTGCTCATCCGCCTGTCCGCGTGCGGCGCGGGCACGTCGCCGGCCTGCTGCACGGCGGCCAAGGGCCTGCTGCAGCTGGGCGAGGGCGGGGAGCTCGCAGGCTGCGTCTGCCGGCCGCTCGTGCTCGAGACGACGCTCCAGCGCGTCGAGGCCAATCCCCTGGCCAAGAACTTTGGCGTCACGCGCGACAGCGTGCTCAACATCATGAAGACTTGTGGCATCAAGTACGCCGGGGGCGAGGGCGAAAACCAGTGCCCCTGCGCGCTCCACGACAAGCACTGCGGCGACACGCACCACGGGCACCGCCGCCTCTTCGCGTTCCCGGCCTGAGGTACGGACAAAAGCACGGCCGGCCGTGGCTCTTCTGGAAATATTGAGATGGGGTCGAGCCGGCGTCCCCGCGCGCCAGCCATTATTGTTGCCTAGACCCCTTTCTGCCTTCAAGAAAACGAAAAGCGACGCACGAGCACCATCGAATCTTAATCGGTCCTATTCCCGCGACCCTTCCCTCGCACCGCGCCGCCCGTCGGCCAGCACCCGCACAGCCATATCGCCGTGCGCCTGCAGCGTCCGCCGCATCGCCTCATTCGGCGAGCGCACCGTCGCGACCTCGAGCAGCGCGCCGGCCGCGTCGCCAAAGGCCACGCCCGCGGCCGACAGCAGCGCAGACACAAACGACGCAAACTCGGCGCGGCAGAGCCGGCCGTCGCCGTCGGCGTCGTGGCGGGCGACGGCGCGCGCGGCCTCGGCCAGCGCGGCCGCCACGTCGTCCTTGCTCTGCGGCGGGCGGAGGCGGCACAGGCCTTGCGCCACGTCGGCCAGCGACAGGGCCTTGACCTCCAGTCCGCTGCCGCCGCCGCCGCCCTGGTCGCCGCCCGCTCCTCCGGACGGCCCGCCTCTGCCTCTGCCGCCGCCGCCGCCGTTGCCGCCGTTGCTGCTGCCGCCGCACCAAGCATTGAACAGGAGCCCCAGTGCCGGGTCCGTCGCCAAGGCCAGTGCGCGCCGGCCGGGCCTTTTGGTGCCGGCCCCAAGGGCGCCGGCCGCGCGGTCGCCGCCGCTGCCGCCGCCTCGATCCGCCGCCGCCGCCAAAGAAGCAGCAGCTCTCGTTGCTCCGCCTCCTGATCCGGCCCATCCCGCACGCTCGCCGTGCCCGTCGCCGCCCGCGCCCGCGCCGGCTACTGTCGCTGCGACCGCGGCCGCCGCCGCCGCCGTCGCCTCGGCGTCCGGCAGCACCCTCACGCCGCCCTCCTCCTCCTCCTCGGCCCTGGCGGCGGCGCCGTCCGCGCTGTCCGCCGCATTCACCAAGCTGTCACCCCGATCGACGGCCGCCACCTCCCGCGCCACGGCCGCGTCCTCCTCGTGGCCGCCCCCTCCCTCACTGCCGCCGCCGCCCTCGCCGCCGCCGCCGCCCACGCCGCCGCCGTCCGCGCGAGAGAAGGACGCGCATCGCGCCCGGGCCAGCAGCTTGCCCGCCGCCTCGAGCGCGTCGACCCCGGCCATCGACGCAATCTCGTCCAGCAGAAGCGCAAAGTCGGCACGGTCCAGGCGCCGCGCCCCGCGCGTCGCGCTCGACGGCGGCGCGATCGCCGCCTCGCCGCGCCCTATAAGCATGAGTGCTTCGACGGCGGCGTTGCGTGCCGAAGCCAGCGACTGGCCCGCGCGCCCCAGCCGCTTGAGCATCCACACGACGTCGCCAAAGTCGAGAGCGCCGTCGCTGCCGCGGTCGAATGCGTCGAACAGCTCGGCGTAGACGGCCTGCTTGGTGGGGGGTGTGGGGGCAGCGGCCGCCATGGTTTTTGTCGTATGTTGTCGAGCGTTTGGCGGGCGGCGCTGGGTTTGCCGTCGGGCGCTCAGGCCTCGCCACCGTGATGGCGCGTCGGCGCCGGGCGTTTGCCGTTGACGCGTCTTTTTGTTTCGACACGATCCGCTGATTGCGTTCCAGCCCTTCGTTGCTTGAGGGTGGGTAGGTGGGTGGGTCGGGGTCGGTCTTCTTTCTCGCTCGCGATGACGGATCGGGTGCGGGAATGATGCAGTGGGGGCGAGCGGGTGCTCCCGCCGGTGTGTGTTTGTTGAAGCGGAAGAGAAGAGCGGAAGAGAGAGAGCGACGGTGAGCGCAGGGGCCGACATCGTCAACGACGTGAGCGGCGGGCTCGACCTGTATGCGACGGCGCCGGCGGCGGCGGGCGAGAGCGGCAATGGCGCCGACGCCGCCGCCGCCGACGCTGCCGACGTCGCCGACGCTGGAGGCGGTCAATCGGGCGTTTGTGTTTGGGAATCGAGAGAAACGAGACGGAGCGTCGCTTCCGGAGCGGCGACGAGGCCCTAGTTGCATCTACACTCCGCAGGCGCAGGTCCAGCACGTCCAAGAGGAGCAGCGGCGGGGGCGCGAAGACGCGCCGCGGCGGGGGTTGGCGCCCGGACGCGGATGAGGGGGCCTCATTCTTGCCGCGCGCCAAAGGAACCCCGCCGCCGCCGCCGCCGCCGCCGTGCCCGCCGTCGCCCTCGTCAATCCCTTCTTCGCCGCCGCCGCCGTTGCCGCCGTCGTTGCCGCCGTTGCCGGCGCCGCCACCGTTGCCGAGCGCCGCGTCGGCGTCCTCCCACAAGGAGGGCGCCAGCACCTCGCACGACCGTTTCACTAAAAAGAAAAACTACGCCCCGCCAGCCGGCTCCTCGACGCGCACCCGGAAGCGCCGCGCCGCCTGCTCCGCCAGCGCCGCGCACCCGCGCGTCAGCCCCTCCAGCGCCCTCAGCTCGTCGAGCGCAAACCACCCCGCCGCGTCGGCGTCGTCCGAGGCGGCCGGCACGGCGTCGGCGTCCTCGGCCACGGCCGCGACCTCGACGATCGCAAAGTGGAAACGGGGCTTGGGCTTGGGGTTGGGCTTGGGGGGGCCATTGTTGGTGCCGGCGGCAGGCGGGGGGTCGGGCTCGGGAGGGTACACGATCGAGTCGACCACCGCAAAAGGCGTCGGCCGGTCGAGGCGCGCGTCGGCCTCGGCGTCGCCGCCCACGCCCAGGTCGGGGTCCCCCCGGCCGCCGCCGCCGCCGCCGCCGCTTTCGACGCCGACCAGGTTGGCGCGGGCGGCCGCGTCGTCAGCGGCGCCGGCGAGGCGGATGCCGGTCTCCTCGGCCACCTCGCGGGCGGCGCACTGCGCGACCGTCTCGCCGAGCTCGAGCGACCCGCCCGCGAAGCACCACTCGCCCCGGCACGGCTCCTTGGCGCGCCGAATCAGGAGTATCTCTGGACGGGCGGCGCGGCGCCGGCGGAAGACGACGACCCCGACGCCGACGCGGGGCTCCTGCGGGTAGTCGCGCGTGGTGAAGCTGCGCTGCTGCTGCTGCTCGTTTGGCTGTTGGGGTCGGGGTTGCTGCTGCTGCGGCTGTTGCTGCTGAGATTGCTGCGCGACGGCGGCCCCGCTGCTGCGTGGGCCGGGGGCCGACGGCGACGCCGACGGCGACGTCGACGACGCGGCGACGGCGGTGGCGGCGCCCCCGGCTCTCCTGCTCCGCCACGACCACGCCAGGGCCGCGGCGCGGGGCACCTGGTGGCAGAGTAGCATTGATCGGGAACGGATCAATCCGTGGATTAGGTCGATGGATCAAGGGTCGGGGAGTGAGGGGGAACTAGGGTGGACCCGTGGCGCGGGCCACCGTGCGTGGCGCAAGAGAGAGAAAGAGAATGAGAGAGGAGGAAAGGACAACGGCGTCGGTGAGTGGATGAAGCGTGCGTCTAGTATGACTGGCGCGGTCCGTGAGCCTCATCGAGGAGCATGGAGCGAAATGCGCAAGTCGGTCGTTTGCCGCGGGCCCCCCCGGAGCAGGCGCCGGCGGCGACGCGACCGCCCCCCGGAACGCCGCGCTCATGCCGCCCTGCACCGCTCCGCCGCCGCCGCGCGCCGCCGCCGCGCCGCCCCCGTGGCCGCCGCCGCCCATGCCGCCGCTGCCGCCGCCGCCCACAATGGGCGACAGCCCCGAGCCCCCCCCACCCCCCGCCATCGCCCGCAGCACGCCCCCTCTCGGCGCGCGCTTGACCACCTGGCTCGCGCAGTGCACGCTGCCGTACATCGACGTGACGCTCGAAAAGTCGATCGCCCGCACGTCGCCGCCGCTGCAACCGGCAGGCCGGCCGGATGATCGGCGCCGCCGCCGCGACCAGGCGTCTTCTTTTGCGAGCGTCCACTCGCAGGTGCACGCACACTCACACAGCTCCACGGCATTGGTCGCGCACCACCAATCGTCGCCTCATCAACCACTCCCGCGACTCCAATCCCAGCGAATCACGCCGCAACAAAAAAGAGACAAGGGACGCCGACAGAGAACGTTCTCTCCCTGTCCTCCCCGCCCGCGGCAAGAGAGACACGCGCCACAGGGACACACCGTCATGATGCGCGCGGCGCAACCCTCCACCGTGGGCTGCGCCAGGCGCCGGGCTGCTCCGACTGCGGCCCCTCGACGCGCCAGTCTCGCCGCCCATGCCGCGCTGCTGCATCGGCAGCCGACGGCCGTGCCCCGCGACTTGGGCGCCCGGCGCAGCAACAACAACATCCCTCTGGCACTGAGACCGGCGGCGGCCGCGACCGCCACGGCAACAGCGACGACATCATCAGCAGCAGAGCTGGCCGAGGACCTCGCCTACGACGCGCCCGCGCCCAACCCGCGGCCCCCCCGGGGAACCTCGGCCGCGTACGCCGCGCTGGCAGCCGCGCACCTGGCGGCGGCGGCGGCGCTGGCCGCGCTGTCGCTGACGCTGCTGCCGGGCATCCCCCCGCTGACGTCCCTGCTCGCGCTGGGCCCGGCCAGCAGCGTCCTGGCGCCCGCTCTAGGCGCGTGCCTGGCCGCCGCCAGCGTGCGCGCCGCTGGCCTGTGCTGGTTCGTGCGGAGCGCGGCCCTCGCGGCTGAGGCCGGCGACGCAGGGCAGGGGCAGCAGCGGCAGCGGCAGCAGCAGAAGAAGCAGGCGGCGGGAGCAGCAGCAACGGCAACCGCATCAGCAGCAGCAGCAACAATAACAACCACGCCAGCTCAGATTGGTGGCACGTCGACGACGCAGGACGCCGAGAGCGCCGCCGCCGTCGCCGCCGCCGCCGCCGCCGCCGCCGCCGAGGACGACGCCGACGACGACGCCGCCGTGTTTGCGTCGGCGCCGCTGCCGACCGAGCTGCGCACCTGGCGCTACCAGCGGCCCAACGCCGCCCTGCTGGCCTTTGGGTGCTGCTCGGCAGCCGCGCACGTGTTCGGCCTGGTCGCGGCGGGCATGGCGCTCGCGTCCTCGCCAGCGTCCTCCTCCGCGTCCGCCGCAGCCCCCTTTGTGCTGCCGCTGGCCGGGACGGCCCTGTCGGCGGCCACGGCCGCCGTCTCGGCGCGCGCGCTGCGGTGGGCCTCGGCCGACGCGCCGCGGGAGGCGGGGCGGCAGGCCTCGGGCGCGCTCGCGGGCATCGCCTTTGCCTGCGAGCCCCTGGCCGAGGCGTTCGGCGGGTCCGAGGACGCGATCGTGGACCGCACCCTCGCGACGCTGGCCGCTCAGCGGATCGAGATGGGGCGGGACGCCGAGGGCGACGAGAGCGACGACGCCGCCGACGTGGCGGCGTGGCGGCGGTGGCGGCGCGGCGCCGACGGCGGCGGCGGCAACGGTGGCAACAGCGGCGGCGGCAACGGCGACGGCAAAAGCGGCGGCGGCCTGCCGCTGGACGTGACGCAACCGGACCTGCGCGAGGCCGCCAACGCCTGCCTGGCCCACCTGGCGCGCGACGTGACCACCCTGCAGGGCCTCGCGCTCACGGCCACGTGGGTCTCGTCGCTGGGCGCATTTTTTGCCGCCGCGCTCGTGACGCTGCTGCCGTGGCCGCGCGCGCTGCCGGCGGTCGCCGCGGCCGCGGGCGTGCTGTCGGGCGGCGCCGGCGGCGCCGTCTCGCTGCTCGCGGCCGTCGCCAGCGACCCGGCCCTGGCCTACCTGCTGGCCGCCGCGGGCGTCGCCGCCCTCCCGGCCACGGCCGGCCACGCGCATGCGCTGTGCGAGCACGCCGCCTACACCCGGCGGCTGGACGTGCCAGGGACGCTGCGCGCGTCGCTGCTGGCGCGGCTGACGCGCGTGGCGCGGCGGCGGCGGCTGGCGCGCGGGCGGGCGGCGCTGCGAGCGGCGGCCGGAGCGAGCGGGGCCGCCGCGGGCGGCGGCGGCGCGGCCGTGCCCGCTTCGGAGGTCGTGCTGGACGTGCGCCTCGACGCCGACGACGCCGGGGCCGACGCGGCGCTGGGGGAGGCTTCCGCCGCCGATTCCGCCGCCGCCGCCGCCGCCGCCGATCCCGCTGCCTCCGCCGCATCCACCCCCCCCGCCCCCTCCGAGGTGCCCGCCGCCCTGTTCCCGCCGCCGCCGCACAACGCGCCGACCGGCCGCTTCCGCGCGCTGCGCGCCTCGTACGCGCTGGCCGCCGCGCTGCAGTTTGCGGCCCTGGTGGTGGTGGGCGCGCCCGCGCCCGACCCGTCGTCCTCCCTCTCGGCGGCCGGCCTGCTCGCGTCGCCGCGCCTGATCGCCGCGCCCGCCGCCGCCCGCGCCGCGCTGGCCGCGCCCGACCCCGCGCTCGCCGCGCTCCACTGGGTCGCGCTGCTCGCCGCCGCGTGGCTCGCCGGCCAGCTGACGGGCCTAGACTTCCGCCGCGTGCGGGCGGCGGTCGTGGAGGGGGTCGACCTGGCGAGCCGGGTGGTCGCGGCGGTCGTGCGCGGCCTGTTCTGGGACGCGTTCTGGGTGATGCAGAACCGCGTGCGGCATTGATTTAGAGATGGTGATGGTGGTGTAATGATGTTTGTCTTGTCCGCGTCGAGCTCACGGCCATGGTGTGCTCGACTACGTGACCGTGGCGCGCGAGACAAGTGGCGAGTGGACGTCCGCGTCGCTTTTTTGTTTTGGTGACGGTTGAGACGTAGAAGAGGCGGCCCGGCCCTTTTTAAGCGCGGGAGCGACCGACTTGCCGGCGTCCTACACACACAAACGCAGCGCATGAATAAGACCACCACTACCACCTTGGCACGATCCTTGTTTGACCCCTGGACGCCGAGACTTGAACGAAGAGGCGCCCGCCGGAGAGATGTTCCGCGCCCGCCGGAGAGGAGGCGGCCGAGGCTTCGACCCCTACGCCATCATGATGCTGCTGCGCGTGGGCCAGCAGCTCGCGCAGCACATCAACGGCGGCGGACGCGAGGACGTTGGGGGCGGCATCGGCGGCCGACGCGGCGGCGGCGACCCCCCGGTCGCCACGATCGGCCTCGTCGTCCTCATGCTCGCATCGCACTTCGCGCCCGACCTGGCGGACCTTGGCCTATTGCCCAGGCGCCTGGCGGCCGTCGTCGCGCCGCCCCTCCAGGACGTCTGCATGCAGCCGCGCCTGATCGTCGAGGGCCCGGGAGCAGCGTCGTCGTGGCTGCGGGCGGCGGCGGCAGGCGGCCGCGCCAAGGGCGGCGGCGGCGGCCTCCCCCTCGTGTTTGGCGGCCGGGGCTGGTACCGCCTGATCGCGTCGGCCTTCGTCCACGCCGACATGTCGCACCTGGCCTACAATGTGTCCTCGCTCCTGTGGAAGGGCGCGCTCCTAGAGCCCGGCCTGGGCCCTGCGCGCACCCTCGCGCTGCTCCTCGAGCTGCTGCTGCTCTCGCACGGCCTGTGTGTTGCGTCGGCGTTTGCGCTGGCGCGGCAGCCCGGGGCCGGCGCGCTGCTGCGCGCCGCCCCCTGGCTCCGCCCTCTGCTGCGCTCGCTGGCGCGCGACATCGGCTGGCCGCTGTACGCGCACTCTTGCGCCGTCGGGTGCTCGGCCGTGCTGTTTGCGCTCAAAATCGTCGTGCCCTCGCAGGGGCAGCAGGGCGGCTGGGCCGGGCTGGGCGCGCGCGTGCCCGCGCGGCACGCCGCCTGGCTCGAGCTCGGCCTGGCGAGCCTCGTCAACCCGGGCCTCGCGCCCTTTGCGGCGCACCTGTCGGGCATCTGCGCGGGCCTGCTGCACGTGCGCGTGCTGGCGCCGGCGTGGAGGGCGTTTTTGGAGGGCGGCGGCGGCGGCGGCGGCGGCGTCGGCGGCCGCGGCGGTGGCGGCGGTGGTGGCGGCGGCATTGGCGGCGTTGGTGGCCGGTTTGGGGCAACGGCGATGCGGCAGCCGCGCGAGAGAGACTCGGGGCAGCGCGCGGCCGCGGCGGCGACAGAGGCGGCGGCGGCGGCGGCAGAGGCGCGGCGGCGAGCGGCCGAGCTGCGGGGGCGGCCGGCGGCGCGGCAGCAGGAGCAGCAACAGCAGCAGGCGGCGCCGCCTTTGTCGGCGGAGGGGTTGCGGGAGAGGCGCATAAGGAGGCTGGGCGGGTGATGATGATGATCGAGAACGACAGGACGACAAGACGAGAGCGTGAGCGAGGGCGAAGAGGCGTCTTCATGACGACGCGCGTCGCCCATCCTCTTTTGTGTTTCGCCGCATGCGCAGATGCCCACGTTCCCACAGGTGTGCACATGCCTATCGATCGATAGTCGACGCCTAGTACGCACACACCACTCGATAAACCCTTGCTCGCGCGGCCTTCCTCCCTCTTCCTTTGTCTGGCGTTTGGCAAAACCCCTCTGCTCTCCGTCCTCGTGTTGATCCAGGCGACAGCAACACCTAGCGAGATGTCCCTCCGGCGAGGCGTCGTGGCAGCGCTCGGCCGCAAGCAGCTGCTTTGGGCGGCGGCGCAGCAGCAGCGGGCCAACCAGCAGGCCGTCGTGGCGCGGTGAGGAGCAAGAAAGAGAGGGGAGGGTGTCTGTTTCTGGTGATGTGGAGTGACGGGCGCGCGCCCCTCTGCGCCATCCCGCTGCGCGCGCACCGCCGTTGGGTGCTGGACGTGCATCGGAACCGCGATGTCGTCGCCCATTCATTGTCCATCGCCGACCACCGCTGCGTTGTCTCCGGACCGCGGCGCCGAACCGCGCGCGCGGGGCGGCGGCTACGGGAGCGTCGGCGTCGGCGTTGGCGTCGGCGTCGGCGTCGGCGTCGGCGTCGGCGTCGGCGTCGGAGTCGTCCGAGCCGCCTGAGCGCGTTCTGGCGCATCCCCCCTCGTCTCCTTCTCCACAAACGCACACTCGCGCTCAAACAGGCCCTACATAGCACCACACAACCAACACCACAGCCTCCCGGCCGCCCTGATCCAGCGGCAGCAGCAGCAGCAGCAGCCGCTGCAGCAGCATCAGCAGCGGCGCGGGTTTGCCGCCTCCGGCACCTACGACCGCTCCAAGCCGCACGTCAACATCGGCACCATCGGCCACGTGGACCACGGCAAGACCAGCCTCACCGCGGCCATCACCAAGGTCCTGTCCGAGGCGGGCGGCGCCGCCAACAACCAGGCCGTCGCGTTCGACCAGATTGACAAGGCGCCGGAGGAGAAGGCGCGCGGCATCACCATCGCCGCCTCGCACGTCGAGTACGAGACGGCCAACAGGCACTACGCGCACGTGGACTGCCCGGGGCACGCGGACTACGTCAAGTGAGAGCTGCTGTTGTTGCTCTCTTTTTGGGGCATAATGGGGGGTTGGTCGTCCCTCGTCGTCGTCGAATTGCGCTCCCATCCCCCGCCCTCTCCTCCCCCCCTTCCCCGCTCGTGGTCGCGCTCACACACCTCGCTCCTCGTCCCCTCGCCCTCTCTCTCTCTCTCTCCGCCCTGAAACCCTTTCTCCCGAAAGAAACATGATCACGGGCGCCGCGCAGATGGACGGCGCCATCCTCGTCGTCAGCGCCACCGACGGGCCCATGCCGCAGACGCGCGAGCACATCCTGCTGGCGCGGCAGGTGGGCGTGCCCGCGCTGGCGGTCTTCATCAACAAGGTGGACGCGGTCGAGGACCCGGAGCTCGTCGACCTGGTCGAGATGGAGGTGGCCGACCTGCTCGCGCTGTACAAGTACGACCCGGCCACCGTGCCGTTCGTGCGCGGGTCCGCCCTCTGCGCGCTCAACGGCGAGCGGCCCGACATTGGGCGCGACGCCATCCTCAAGCTGATGGCGGCGGTGGACGCGTCCATCCCGCTGCCCGAGCGCGCGCTGGACAAGCCGTTCGCCATGCCCGTCGAGGACGTCTTCTCCATCTCGGGGCGCGGGACCGTCGCCACGGGCCGCGTCGAGGCCGGCGTCGTGCGGACGGGCGACGAGGTCGAGATCGTCGGGCTGCGCGCGCCCCAGCGCGCGACGGTGACGGGCGTCGAGATGTTCAAGAAGCTGCTCGACCGGGGGGAGGCGGGCGACAACGTGGGCCTGCTGCTGCGCGGCCTCAAGCGCGAGGACGTGACGCGCGGCCAGCTGGTCGTCAAGCCGGGCTCGGTCACGCCGCACGGCCGCTTCGAGGGCGAGGTCTACTGCCTGACAAAGGAGGAGGGCGGGAGGCACACGCCGTTCGCGACCAACTACCGGCCGCAGTTCTACTTCCGCACGGCGGACGTGACGGGGACGGTCAAGCTGCCGGAGGACCGGCCCATGGTGATGCCGGGGGACTCGTTCACGGCCGAGTTCGACCTGATCACCCCTGTGGCCATGGAACCCGGGTTGCGGTTTGCGGTGCGCGAGGGCGGCAAGACGGTCGCGGCCGGCGTGGTGACAAAGATCTTGAAGTAGGAAGTGGCGGGATCTGTGAGATCTCGTGTGGTTTGGGAGAGAGACAGATCTTGGTTAGAGACGGCCAACAGAGGACCCCTAGTGAGCGATGGGCGGCCGACCCATCGTCGAATGACCACCCCCTTTTTAGGTGCAAACGAGCGACGGAGCTCTTCGTGTCTCTCTCTCGCCGGAACGCGCGACGAGCAGCCGGCGGTGGCGGCGGCTTTCTCCTCCTGCAAAACCGACCGCTCGGCGCTTTCACATCACTCTCACGTTCAATCAGACTCAGCGATCAAAAGCCATCAACACAAGCCCGACGTTTGATTGACACACGCCAAGAGAGAGACATCACGCCAAGCGGGCGCGCGTGCACCAAAAAAAAGAAAATCCCCCCGTCCGCCTCTCTCTCTGTTCCTTTCCCTTCACACGCGTAAAGCACTAGGCCTGCCGGCGCTGGACCACAAACATCAGCTGGGGCCAGGATGTCGGTGATGCAAAAGGTGAGCGGGCGATCGACGCCGTCTTGCCGCAGAGAGGCCGAGTGGGATGCGGCGTGCGCGGACCGCCGCCGCCCGCGCGACGCGCTCGCTCAGCTCGCCCCTCCTCATCCGCCCCCCCCAAAAACATCACCCCCACAACAACAACAACCACAAACAACAAACAGATCAAGGAGATCGAGGACGAGATGGGCCGCACCCAGAAGAACAAGGCCACCAGCGGTCACCTCGGCATGCTCAAGGCCAAGCTCGCCAAGCTGCGGCGCGACTTGCTCGACCCCAGCAAGGCGCCCGGCGGCGGCGGCGGCGGCGGCGGCGGCGACGGCTTTGACGTCAACAAGGTCGGCGACGCGCGCGTCGGCTTCGTCGGCTTCCCCTCGGTCGGCAAGTCCACCCTCCTGACCAAGCTCACCGGCACCCACTCCGAGGTCGCCGCCTACGAGTTCACCACCCTCACCGCCGTGCCAGGCATCGTCCGCTACCGCGGCGCAAAGATCCAGATGCTGGACCTGCCGGGCATCATCGAGGGCGCCAAGGACGGAAAGGGACGCGGGCGGCAGGTCATCTCGACGGCGCGAACGTGCAACCTGATCCTGGTGGTGCTCGACTGCCTCAAGCCGCTGACGCACAAGAAGCTGATCGAGCACGGTGGGTCATTTGTGCTGCTGCTTTGTACGAGGGGGGGCCTGCGGGTTTTTTTGCGCCCCCCGTTCTCTTTTTGGGGCGGCGGCGGCGGCGGCGTCGTCGGCAGCGGGGGCAGCGGGGGCATTCCCCCCTCCCCCCCCCCCCCCCCCCCCCCCCCCCCCCCCACCCCCCCCCCCCCCACCCCCCCCCCCCCCCCCACCCCGCCCCCCACCGCGCCGCCCCGC
>Ga0105055_10004376_pt1 | contig 20725 bp, 17 predicted proteins | sample BON03_FD_78090 | JGI IMG/M metagenome (GOLD analysis project Ga0105055, IMG submission 78090) | Freshwater microbial communities from Lake Bonney liftoff mats and glacier meltwater in Antarctica - BON-03 | ecosystem: Environmental > Aquatic > Freshwater > Ice > Glacier meltwater | place: Lake...
AGGACTACGTTGACGCTATGGAAGCCGAAGGCCGTGATCATCGCACGAACCCGGAAGACGCCGTTCCCAAACCCAAGGACCAACGTAACTTGACTGACCCCGAATCAAAGATCATGAAGACTTCGAATAAGGGGTTTGATCAATGCGGGAACGCTCAGGCGGTTGCGAACGAACAGCAAATCATCATAGCGGCGAACGTCACGAATCAGACAAACGATGTTCGTCAGGCGATCCCGCTGATCGAGCAGACGATTGAGAATCCTGATGCTGCAGGCGTGACGGAAAACATCGCCGCGTTGACCGCGGACGCGGGTTACTTCAGCGAAGACAACATGGAGTCTCTGGACGCGAACGATTACATTGACGATGTGTTTATCGCGACCGGTCGTCAGAAGCACGGCGATCCGGTTCCGGCAACTCCAAAGGGTCGCCCGCCCGCCAACCTGACAGCGAAGCAAACGATGGCTCGCCGCAATCGCACGAAGAAAGGGCGAAAGGAATCTGCTCGGCGAAAGGTGATCAGCGAACCGGCCCCGTTTTCTCTCAACACAGTGGCCAGATCAAGGCGTCGATGGGATTTCGCAATCCTCCTGCGAGGCCTCGAGAAGATGCAGGGAGAAGATGCAGGGAGAATGGAATCTGGTGTGCCTAACGCACAACTTGTTGAAGTTGTTCAGAAGCGGTGCGTTGACAACCAGCTGAAAGTGTTCGGCGGGAGCGATCTGCGTGGAAATCGCTCGGGAATGATTCGTCCGCAGCGGCGTTGTCGCCCGATTTTCCACGCTCGCGTGCGATGTCGCTCACACAGGGCCGTCACGCCACAAACTCGAAACTTTCAGCCACGCTATGCAAACTGCGGAAATTTAATTTCCGGACAAGCTGCTAAATAACCGAGCGGGATTCCCGGACACGATTTTGACGTGGGAAACGACTACGATTGAGCGGAGTTATTTGGCTTTGAGGCGTGTCAGTCAAACGGTGCACCGATTTCGTTATGCTATGGAAGTGTTTCATTCCAAGCGGTGAAGCGACGCTCAAAACAGTTGACGTTTGATGCTCGGAGCAACACAGCAAACACCGTGTTCTTATTTGTCGGGGAATCAAACTCGCCCATTTAGGTTTAAGACCATTCTAATTTCATGTTGCACGCACATCCTGCAAGCAACAGCTGGAGCGTATGCGATCATCTTCTTGATGACACCGTGGGCCACGATAGTATGTTTTGTCGTCACGAATTGTGGCAGATGTTTTTGAGCGAGTGTCTTCCTCGGGCGGGATTCAGGCTGTTGTGGCGTTGAACGCCTTCAGCCGTTTGTGCGTGAGGCAGACGATTATCCATTCACGCTGCATCTTCTGCGAACTTCGTAAAAGGAACTGACGGAAACCGCGACACGCTTTTGATCTCACCGAACACCGGCTCGACCTTCACTTCAGTTTCTCGTAGGTCTCCTTTCCCTTCTTCGTTCGCAGCTTGCGAGCCATTCGTTGTTTCGGCGTCAGATCGCCGGGTCTGCGGCCTTTGGCACATTCCGGAATTTGTTCGTTGTGCTTCAATCGCTCAGTCGCGATGAACAGATCCATAGCCGGGTTGGTCACAGCTTGACTATTTGCTTTTCTGAAGTAGCCTGCATCGGCAAGCAATTCTGTGACGTCGCCGTCCAGTTCCGCTGCGGCGAAATTCGATTGAAGTTGCTCCACCATCAGTTCGACCTAACGAACGTCGCTCGCCTGATTGTTCACGTCGGCTGCAACCATGATCTGATCTTCCGTCGTCACGATCTGAGCGGTTGCGCGTTGATGCAAATCCTTATTCGAAGTCTTCATAATCTTCAAATCCGAATCGGTGAGGTTCCGCTGATCTTTATCTTTCGGAACAATAGTGTCTGGATCAGCGCGGTGGTTACGCCTCGCGGATTCCATCTTGGCGGCGTGGTCCGATGCCTTCTGTCGAGCCGCTTCTTCCAGCGCTTCCCGAATCTTCGCTAGACGTGACTAGGGCCGAGCCAGTTCGGCCCGGATTTTATCGCCGACACGGTCGCCAAACTGTTCGTCATCAACGGCGTCCGCTGCATCGGGCTGAACCATCAGGTCATCGATTTCCTGCTGCATGCGATCGTAGCTCATCGACTTGTGCCGCGAGGCGTTCACCTACACATTCGCACCGTCCAGGGCCACTCGCCCCAGCTTCACCAACCCGGTTTCGGCACGCAAGTCCAGCGTCTCCGCGAACAGTGAATTCATGTGCTCCAAGTTGTCTTTGCGAAAGTCACTGATCGTGCTAAAGCCGGGAATGTCTCCACCCACGATGATTCGGAAGGCCACGTCTTCGGCACAACGCGATTGGATCTTTCGTGACGAAAACACGCCTTTGCAATAATTACAAAGCAGCAGAGTGACCATCATCCATGGATGAAATGGCGACTGACCGGTGATTGAATTCTTATAGCGTTCAAGAATTTTTCCTGGTCCATCTTGTCAACAGCGGCTAGCAAACAGTAAGCCAGATGATTCTCGTTAAGCCAGTCACGCGGCGCCGGCAGCCACGTCTGATTGGGCGGCCAAAGCCGAAGTTTCTTGCTCATGTCTAATTCAATTCGTTACCAAAATCAAAATGCACCCACAACCAAAATCGCTGTAGCGCATCTTAATAATTATATCCAGGGCTGACTGGATGCTCGGGCAGACCCCTGCCGCCAATCGCGTGCCGGGTAATTCAATAATCGGCGTTAGCGTGTACTTGAGTCGCTGATTTGTATTCGCCCGTTGCGTGCGGCGCACTTTATGAATCAGGACGCTGCGCACTTCGTGAAAATTGCCAGCACTACAAATGCAGGCTTGAATATCTCACTAAAACATGTGGGCAATACACGTTTGGTTAATGGATATTTGGTGACGAGTTTCCGGTATCCGGCTTCGCTGCCGATCTGAACTGAGGCGCGACGACTTGGTCTGGCAGATGGATTTGATAGCGTCCTGCCGCGTCAATATTTGCGCCGTACAGTTTTTGATTTTGGCTTGCTGCCTGAGCTACATACTCGGCGGCGACTGCCATGGTTACGTTTTGTCCAAGTGTTTCCCTGGAGACCATCTTCGCCAGATCCCATCGTTCGAACTGACCAATTTGCAGTTCACGTCGCAGAGCCGGTTTAAGATAAAAGATGACCGATGCCGGTGTTTCGTCCACAAGCACCAGATGCTGGGGTAGCGAGTTTTTCTGATTGATCCATTCGGCAAGACTTCGCTGAGAATGTGCCTCGGCGATTTCCTGAATGGGCCACGTCATTATCAGCACGGCCATGCCGCCAACCCATGTGCAGCATAACGCCAGCGAACGTTCTTGCTGCTGCCGTTCGAACGCCGCCCATGAAATGAGCGACACAACGGAAATGGCCGCAGCCACGCTCCAGCAAAACGGAGGCCATGTTGTGTTCAAAAAAAACTGGCATAGCAGCAGTAAGGCAAAGGGACCCAAAGCTCCTGCCAGTCCCGAAAAACGACTAATATTAGCGAACCATCGAGCGGAAGTTTCGGAAAACGCGTTACTGGCAAACCGCCTCCACGAAATGGCTGTAAGTATTGCAATGGCCGGAAACAGCGGCAGGGAATAGGTGACAAGCTTCGACTTTGCCATGGTTAAAAACAGAACGCCCCCGATCAGCCAGCTCAGGATAAGCACGATAGTCGGCAGTCGCGTGGACCCAGCTGAACGGTGCTTCCATTCATCCCAAACCAGTGGAATCGTGTACAAAAACCAAGGCATCGCGCCCAGAGTCATGATGGGAACGTACAGCCACCACGGCGAGTGCCCATGCGGCTGAGTGGATGTGGCGAATCCCATCAAATGGCGTTCAATAAAGTAATAGTAAAGATAACCGCTGCTGCGAAATTCCATCGCGATGTACCACGGACTCGCGACAATCGCGCCCGCAGACAAGGCGACCCCAAAGCGAAAGCATGCCGCGACAGACAGTCGGCGACTGAATATCAGGAACAGCCCATAACCAACCGCAACAATGGCGACGCCAATCAACGCCTTGGTGAGTATGGCAAGTCCGAACATGCAGGACGCTCCCGCTAACCACTGAAGCCGCGACTTGCTTAAAGTGGCGCGTTCCATGTCCCAAAGGCACAGCAATGCCAGGTTTGTCCACGGCACCAAAGCGACATCGTGAGCTGCAAACTGAGCCAGCGACAATGGGATGAACATGGTCATCGACATTAGGCAGGCCACAATGCCGGTTCGTGAACCGAACAGGCGGGCTGCCAGAAGTCCGGTCGTCAGAGCCCCCAACAGGCCGAACATAAGCCCGGGCAGCCGTACTCCGAATTCGTTCATACCGAACGTCTTCATGGACAGCATTTGAGCCCAGAAGAACAGGATTGGCTTATCCAGAAATGGTTCGCCACGAAACGTTGGCACCAACCATTCGTCATGGTCCAGCATTTCCTGAGATATTACCGCGTGAAGACCTTCGTCCGGTTCCAGCAAGGGAGTTGGCAGAAACAATGGATAAACATAAATGCAAGCTGCGGCAATCGCCCCGGCCACAACCAGACTGGTTCTGGAACTCTGTTTCATGGCGTGGAATCCTTTCCATCGCAACGTCAATATTTGCCGAGGTTGTCGGGTCAGTCAAATCACTTGGTTTGGTGAAACACCAGATCCAGCAAATTGAATAAGAGCAACAACCATCTTTGTTTTCACAGCGACACGAAGTTCGTCCTGAACCGGAGTCACGCAGTAAACCTGCAGACGGATTGAAACAGCTTCTATGAATCTCCACAATAACGGTCAGCGAAGGCAATTATGAAAAATGTGGCAATTAATTCACTGAGGATCAGCGCAAGGACCTCGTTAGTTGAGAACCCAGACCTGAAGTGAGTTTAGGTAAGATGTGCAGTACGTGTCGTTAGTCGGCAAGGTCTGCGTGATGCGGTTGCGACATTCTGGGGCTGAGGTGGTCATGGCTGACGATCTCGATTTCAACGCCCCGCTGCGGCCTTCACTGAGACTGCATCTCAGTTGAGGCATTTTTGGCAAGCAAAATTGCCAAATAGAATTTTCACTCTATCATCCAACCGAAGTGATCCTGTCGGCATTTCTATTTATCTCGCTTAACCGTTTCTTAAGTTAGTCATGTCCGCTCTGGATAGCAAAGATCGCGAAATTCTGGAACATTTGCATCGCATTGGCGAGGCAAATGTGCAGGAATTGTGTGATGTGTTGGGTGTGACTAGAAACGCAATTCGGCAGAGGATTTCTCGTCTTGAAGCATTTGGATTGCTGGTCAGCGAGCAGCAATCACAAAGTCGCGGCCGTCCCAAAAATGTTTATCGCGTTACGACTGAAGGTCTGCATTCACTGGGCGAGGACTACCGTGAGTTGGCAGTTGTTTTCTGGGAGGCGATTGTCGGCTTAACGGACTCTGTTGTGAAAGAACAGCTGATTTCTCAGGTTCGAGATCGCTTGGCGGACCGATTTCGTCGCAAGCTGACAGAGACCTCTTCAGCGGGAGAGCGTTTAGATCAGTTGGCGGATGAGATGAAATTAAGTGGTTTCAATGTGGAGAGTGATCATTCGGCCGCATTGCCGATTCTTCGCGAGACGAATTGTCCCTTTCCAATGTTGGCCGACGTTGATGAAACGATTTGTCAGGTCGAGCGGCAGGTTTTGGAGCAGGTTCTGGGAGCGAAGGTGGAATTCAAAAATCGCTGTCGTGATGGACATCATTGCTGTGAGTTTGAAATTCAGGCCGCCGTTGTCGGCAACGTTTGATTCGACTTGACCGTTGATTGTTAAGATTCGGACGTTCTGATAACCAATTGTGGGATCTCCCAAAGCTCAGAAACGGCCGGTCTGGATTGAAACAAGTAGTTAGCCTGATAGAGTTTGCGGTTCGCAATTCCTGTGATGTGGCGTTACGGGATTCAGTCAAACCGCGAACTGAACAGATACGGCAAATATACATTTAGCAGAGAGACTCGACCGACATGACATGGATTGAAGGACGGTTCGAAGAGAACGTTATTACGACCACAATGGAAGATGCTATGAACTGGGGACAGCAGTCCAGTATCTGGCCAATGACGTTCGGACTGGCGTGCTGTGCAATTGAAATGATGGCCACTGGTGCCAGTAAATACGATCTCGACCGCTTCGGAGCGGGTGCGTTTAGAGCTACCCCTCGACAGGCAGACCTGATGATTGTCGCTGGCACTGTGACTTTTAAAATGGCTAGTCGAGTGCGGCGGCTATATGAGCAAATGGCGGATCCTAAATACGTGATCGCCATGGGAGCCTGCACTGTCGGTGGTGGGCCATATTTCAAGCATGGATATCACGTGGTCAAAGGCGTTGACTTGGTGGTTCCAGTTGATGTTTACGTTCCCGGATGTCCTCCAAGACCGGAAGCGTTGCTGGAAGGCCTGATGAGAATTCAGGATAAAATCAAGTCTCGGAAAATAACGAAGGGCGAATCAACTCTGCCTGTTCCTCATCATACCGGATATTCGGCATTGAACGTTTAAGGCAGACGCACTCTGCAGCTTGCTGCAGAGTGCGGTTATAGCTCGCATTCGCCACTGAGAGCTCAAAATTACATACAAACAAGTTTGACTGAATCCTGAGTTCACTACCGATTTCAAGAATGACGGCTTGCTGTTGTCTGGAAAAATTGCCGACGGCTGTCGGTACGGTTTGTGGCTCAAATACATAAGGAATTGCGATAGCTATGAGCAGCTTGCTCAAGATCACTGATCTTCACGTTTCCGTTGCCGACACGCCTATTCTCAAAGGCGTTAACATGGAAATTCGTCAGGGCGAAGTTCACGCCCTGATGGGACCGAACGGGTCCGGCAAAAGCACTCTGGCCTACGCGTTGGCGGGCCATCCAAACTATTCGGTGACTGCTGGAGCCGTTGAAGTTGATGGAGTTAATATCACCGAACTGGCGGCAGACGAACGAGCTCGAATGGGCATGTTTCTGGCCTTCCAGTACCCAGTTGTCATTCCAGGCGTGAAAGTGGCTGACTTCATTCGACACGCCGTAAGCAACATTCGGAACCCCAATCGCAAAGAGGGCGAAGGCCTTGTGGGTATGCGTGAGTTCCGTAAGGAAATTAAAGCCAAGATGGAAGAACTTGGGATGGACGTCGAGTTTGCTCGACGATACCTGAACGATGGTTTTTCCGGCGGCGAAAAGAAACGTATGGAAATTCTGCAGATGGCAATGCTGCAGCCCAAATTTGCCATTCTGGACGAAACAGACAGCGGTCTTGACAGTGATGCCGTGCGAGTTGTTAGCGAAGGCTTGGCGAAGTTAAGCGGTCCTGAAATGGGCGTGCTGATCATTACTCACCACGAACGTCTACTGGAGTACAATCGTCCGCAATACACTCATGTAATGCTGGGCGGTCGAATCGTCGAAACTGGTGACGCATCTTTGGCGCACGATCTGCATGCCAACGGCTATGCGACAGTTCGAGAACGTCATCCAGACGCTGCTGCGGACAACGCCAAGGCGGAAGAAGCTGCGGCTGTTTAATAGGCGATATGTAGCCCATGCCGGTTGTTGCCGGTGGTCGTGATTGAAAGATGGCTGGTTTAGACCGGCCCCTCCCGAAGTAACCAGCCGCGCAGCGGACGCCATTAAGAGGCAAATGTTATGAGCACTGACGCACCTGAAAAAGAAGACGTTTCCATTGGTGATTACCAATTCGGCTTCCACGACCCGACCGACAACTACGAGTTCAAGAGCCGAAAAGGGCTTGACCGCGAAATCGTCGGACAAATTTCGGAGATGAAAAAAGAGCCGGCGTGGATGCGTGACTTCCGCCTGAAATCACTCGAAATATTTGAATCTCGCCCCATGCCCAACTGGGGTGGCGACATGTCCGATCTGGATTTCGACGACATCTACTATTATATGAAAGCGTCGAAAGGGCAGGAACGCAGTTGGGACGACGTTCCGGAAGACATTCGCAAGACGTACGACCGTCTGGGAATTCCAGAAGCCGAAAAGAAATATCTTTCTGGCGTTAAGGCTCAGTATGACTCAGAAGTCGTTTACGGCAGTTTGCAGGAAGACCTAGCCAAGCAGGGAGTTCTTTTTACAGACACAGATTCCGCTTTACGTGATCATCCGGAAATCTTCCGGGAGTATTTCGCAACGATCATCCCGCCTGAAGACAACAAGTTTTCGGCACTGAACAGCGCAGTCTGGTCAGGAGGGTCGTTCATCTATGTTCCGCCGGGAGTTCACATTGAATTTCCGCTGCAGGCATATTTCCGGATCAACAGCCAGAACATGGGGCAGTTTGAACGTACTTTGATTATCGTCGATGAAGGTGCGTCTGCTCACTATGTCGAAGGCTGTACGGCGCCGACCTACAGCAGCGATAGTCTACACAGTGCCGTGGTCGAAATCGTCGTCAAACGCAAGGGGCGATTCCGTTACACAACCATTCAAAACTGGTCAAACAACGTCTATAACCTTGTTACCAAGCGAGCAATGGCGTATGGCGATTCGCTGATGGAGTGGGTAGACGGAAATCTCGGTAGTCGCCTAACAATGAAATAACCAGCCATCTATCTGATGGAACCGGGTGCTCGCGGAGAAACGTTGTCTATCGCCTTCGCTGGAAAGCATCAGCATCAGGATGCCGGCGCGAAAATGGTCCATTGTGCTCCACACACCAGTAGTCGCATCATCAGCAAAAGTATCACTAAAGACGGTGGCCGAGGCAGCTATCGCGGTTTGGTAAAGATCGAGAAAGGTGCTCATCACTGCAAAAGCAACGTGGTATGTGATGCGTTGATTCTGGATGCTGACAGCAAGAGCGACACGTACCCGTACATCGAAGTCGAAGAACAGGACGTCGCCATTGAACACGAAGCCAGCGTTAGCAAGATTGCGGAAGAGCAGCTGTTTTATCTGATGAGCCGCGGGCTGTCCGAAGCAGAAGCCAGTGCCATGATCGTCACCGGGTTCATTGAACCACTGGTGAAAGAACTGCCAATGGAATACGCCGTCGAAATGAATCGCCTGATCGAACTGCAAATGGAAGGCAGCGTGGGTTAGCAGCTTGTTTCGTGAACCACCGGCTTCGGCCGGTGAAGACCGCAATCAAACCCAGCCACCGACTTTTTCCGGTAGAACCTAGCGGCATCCATAAATAATAGCTGGCGGTGCAGTTCTGCGAGTGATCATGACCACCAGCTAAAGCTGGTGGCTAAAAAACACAGCAACACGTTTCAGCAGCGACCGGATTCCTGCCGCTTCTGAAAGAATCTTAGTTCTGCTCTCCGTATCAAGCACCTACTAAACAGTTTCAATGTTCGTTATTCATAGCATCGCCTGTCTGATCTGCATCACTGCACGCTTTGCCGCAAGCAGTGACGTTCGATCTGACGAGCCTGAATCGGAAATCGATTTACGTTGCGCAAAAATCTCGGGCGAAATCGGTCTGTCCGAAACTTTTCCTAAGTTGCAACCGCTGTTGGGAAAAGGTGCGGGTGTAATGGATAAGAAGACTTGTGCGGCAGCGGCTATGCTCGACGAACGTCTGGTTGTGAGTGAAGAACGCAACTGTATCGTCAACGTGTTTGTCCGGTTTGAACGAATGACCGCATCGAAGATTCACCCGGATTCAAAAGACATGCCATCGATTCCTGTCAAATGGTCATCCAAGGGATGTCGGCTTGAAACACACGTTCTTTGTGTCTAGGCCGGTCAGGCAATCAATGTTCTGAATCATGACGCGATTCGCCACATTTCGAACGCTTTCCAATAAACAACCAAGCTAGTTGTGCCGTGCTTGGTCCTACCGAAGTCGATGAACCAACGTCACTAGGGCAATACTAAGATCGAGGCGAGTACCTGCCAATAAGATTCACGTGTGACTATCACGCCTGGATCAATAGATATCTGCTGGTTTAGGATCTTCCATAAATGACAACCACAAACAAAGGCGGAGCATTCACAATTTCTTAAGTCCCGTACGGGCAACGTAAACTTTGTATCTGGCACGAAGTTAGAGGCTATGTGTTCCGCAATGACAACACAATTGACGACACGAAAACATTGCTGCCCGATATCACAATTCACTTAACGAAGGACGAGAAGAGCGACCTCGGGTTGTTAACACGATGGTTTTTTCCGCCCGCGGGTGGCACATGAAACCTACGCCCTTCTTGACACTCAAAATCTGAACAAATGACAGCAACACTAAATATCTCTCGCATTGGATTCAGCAGCGAAGTTTTTGAAGAGTTCCTCGCCACTCGCAGTGAGCCAGCGTGGATCACGGATGCTCGCCGGGCGGCATTTGCAAAGTACGAAGAGCTTCTGGCGATTGAACTTGATCCCGAGGAATTCAAACGCGTCGATCTGCGAATCTTCAATGCCGCAAAGTTTCGCCCATCAACTGAGGTTTCAGACGCTTCTTCTGTTAACACTCTGCTTGCGAACGAAACCGAATACGGTGGCACCATTGGCCATATCGACGGCCAGACATCGCATTCAAACATCAGCGAAACGATCACAGACAAAGGCGTCCTGTTTGGCGACCTGCAGACTCTGCTGACGGAGAATCGTGAGTTGCTTGAACCCTTCTTCATGAAGCAGGCGGTCAAGCCGGATGCAGACCGCTTTAGCGCATGGCACGCCGCCTTTTGGACCAGCGGCACGTTGCTGTATGTTCCGAAAGGTGTTGAAGTGGATACGCCGCTGCACAGCCTGATTGCTCATACAAAAGACGGGATCGCGGATTTCGGGCACACTTTGATTATCGTCGAAGAGGAAGCCAAAGCGACTTTGCTGGAAGAAACGACATCTGCGAATGAAGAAATCAGCGGGCTGCATGTTGGCTGCGTTGAGTTGATTGTCGGCAAACACGCCAATCTTCGATATGTTCAACTGCAAAACTGGAACCAGAAGTCATGGCACTTCGCGCATCAGGCCGGTAACGTTGGTAGTCAGGGTTCGCTGCAGTGGACGGTTGTGGGTCTTGGCAGCAGGCTCAGCCACATTCATCAGGACATCAACCTGAACGGCCGCGCTGCCACCGCAGAAGTCAACGGGGTCACGTTTGCCAGCGATCGTCAGAAGATCAGCTACTACACCCAGCAGCATCATAAGGCTCAGGGGACTCACAGTGATCTGCTTTACAAGGAAGTGCTGCGAGACCAATCGCGAGTCATCTGGCGCGGCATGATCAAGGTGGACAAAGCCGCTCAGCAAACAGACGGTTACCAGCGTAGTGATGCGTTGATGCTAAGTGGTGATTGTCGCTGCGACAGTATTCCCGGCCTCGAAATTGACGCGGATGATGTCCGTTGTACTCACGGAGCCACAACTGGTCGCGTTGATGAAGAGCAGCTTTTTTACGCTCAGAGCCGAGGCATCAGCAAGAACGAAGCGATGCACATGATCGTGGAGGGATTCTTCCAGAAAGTGTACGACCGTATTCCAATAGAAGTCGTTCGAGAAACATTGAGTCGTACAGTACAGGGCAAACTTGGCATCGAATCGATGACCGGGGTATAGTCAGACGCTACGTGATGTTGCCCGGATCGCGACACCATTAATTAAAAACAGGAGCAGCCCCGAACGCTATACCGTTCGGGGCTGTTTCGGTTTTGAGCTGTGCTTTGGTTGCAAAGAACCGATTTGGGGCGATAGGTGCGATTGGTGCGATGGGCCACAAGCCAACACCGGCGTGATGTTCCTGCGGATTTATCCGGGCAAAACAAAAGCTCGAATGTGAAACCACATTCGAGCTGGCATGTTGTGACTCAGTCTCCTGCGTCACCGTAAATTTTTCAAGGCGTGCTTTTCTAGAAGCTCATTTCTCGCAGAGATGGCAGCCCAAACCAACCACCGCTGGCCTGTTGCGACCTTGAGGCTCCGTTGGACCGCGATTGCGAACCATTGGTCCTGTTTGGTGTTACGGGGCGTCTTGTTTGATTTGTTGTGTTTGACGCAGCCCTTGCGGTCTGCTTTACCTGAGCTTGACTTGCCATTTGGATTTGCGGTGCAGCATACAGTGCTGGTTGAGCGGGCTTCAGATTTCGTGGTAATGGCTGCCTTGTCGTTACCGCGTGGGCTGGCTGCACCTGGTTCTGAAATTCGATCATATCCGAGTAGCCCGGATTGCAATCCGGGCACGCTGGTCCAAAGTTTTCTTCGTTTACATAGCCACCACCCATCATGCAGCCGGCATTGCAGCCCGGGCCGCAGTTTTGGTTGTGCGGGCAGAATCGACCGTGGAAGTTTGACGGGATCGGTGTTGGTGGAATCATACCAGGGTTACGCGTCCATGTCGGAACATGAGCGTAGCTGTAGCCCAATTGTGTAGTGTCTGTTGGCTGGTAAACCATTGGAGCACCGGCGTAAGGTCCGCCATTGGATACATAACTCTGGAAGCCAGTTCCTGTGCGATTGATTGGCATTCGTGTCGGTGGCGCCCATCCGGCGTCCGGGAATGCTTTCGTGGTGCTGCACCAGCGTGCTGTTTGAGCCACGCGACAACCACGCTGTGCCAGGCGTCCGGTCGGCCCGCAGTTTCCGGACCAATTGGTGGCGAAGTCGTTGCGGGTTGAACGCATGTTGCACTGTCCACCGGCGTTACAGAATGCTCCATTCTGGCAGGCGTTACAGTGGAATCCACCAGAATTGCATTCTTGGCGGCATTCGTCGCATCCATCGGTCGTGCAATCACTTTGCCAGCCGACGGGTTGGATTTGAGCACCAAAGGCACCGGCAGGAGCCAGTACAGCAGCGGAAAGCAGAAAATAGCGAACGGAACGTTGCATGAGATCCATCTCCTTCGAGTCACTCCGAGTCGTCGCTCGCTTGACTCCGCGTAGAACAGATTTTGTGCGGGATAAAATCTGTCGGGTTAATTCAGGGTACGTAAAAAGACAGCAGACACGAACGTCTGCTGTCAATGGGGTCCGGTCGATCAGTTTGAAGAGTTTTCGAGTACTACCAGGACTGGCCGTACAAAGATTGAGGCGATGTTTGAGGATCGTACTGGCCGATGGGTGTCAAACGGCTGGATGGTGTTTCCGAGCTGTAGTTGTACGAGTAACGAACGTTCGGGGCCAAAGGCACTGTCATTGGAACGCCGTAACCCTGTGCACCATAGGCCTGTCCGTCGCGGCTATCTGCATAGCCTGGATCGTCAGCATAGGTCACATGGTACTTGCCAAACGGTGGGCATCCCTGTCCGCAGCAGCCTGATGGAACCATCCACCCGAACAAACAGTTTGATAACCGCTGATTACGAGTCTGGTAGTTTATCTGCTGTCCACGCCACCATCGAGTAGAATAGCAGGCATCGTCGCAACTGCCTTTTGGCGTCGCACCGGCAAGCAGGCGGACCCGCTTATTGTATCCGTCTCCGTAGTAACACTCGTTGCAGGCTTGATTCGTCCTGCCTGTTTTATGACGCGAGTTGCAGTTGCCAGTGTCGCAGCTTCCGCCCCAGCCGCCCGTGTCGCATCCGTTGTAATACTCGCCGGAATAGTAGGCGTCTGTTGCACACTGCTGTTCAGCAAAGGAAACCTGTTGTCCACCAAACTGCTGGTCATAGCCGGCCATTTGATATGGATTGTCCATTTTAGTCTGAGTGGTTGGCTCAAGTCCGTAGTACTGGGCGTATGCCGCAAAATGCTGCTGCGGCGAGTGCATCCCATAACGGGACTGAGCCATGGCCTGACCGGGCGCGAATGCCGTCTGTGTGGTGACGGGAGACTTTTGCTCACCGGTGTTCATTTTGATCACTGCCGGTTGAGAGTCCGCATCAGAAACGCGAACGACGCCTTCCTGAGCAGCAGCGACGCCAGTTGTAGCCAGCACACAAACCGCGGCAGCGAACCATCTCGAATTTGAGTTAATTGGTCGCATCAGAGTTCCACCTGTTTCCAGAGTATCAAGTTACGAAATAGACCTGCTTGCGAATGCATCGCGGTTTATGACGGACGTCACATGCTGCAATTCAACAATGCTGCCGGGACGACGATTATCGAATGACAGGAGGATGAAAGCGGGCGAACGGGCTGATGTGAGATTTGTACTTCACATCAACTGTTGTTCCCTGAAGCTTCCAGTTTTCCTTTGACCAGACGCCGAACGGGGTGACCATCCAGCCGCCGTTGACTTTATAGTAATAAGGTCCGTACATGGCCCTGTACTTGTGAGCGTACAACATTTCGTGCGGGTGCAGCGCGTGGTGAGGAATCAGCGTGCCACTCACTTCTGTAGGAATGCCCGGACGCGGCGAAGGATACAGCGATGCCTTCGATCCGCCGCCCATGGGAACGTTGTTCACAACCATTGGCACATGATGAGGGCCACCACCGGAATTGTGATGGAATCCAGCCATGTGCATTGGCACGCTGCCGGAGTGTACGGGAGCCAGACGGGCAGGTTCCGAATACTGTTGCCAGTTGTCGGCCGGATGAACTGGCAGAGTACTTCCGTTCGGCGCTGTCACACTGAAGTACTGTGGTCCGCTGATAGCAGACTCATTCGGTAGTACAGGTGCGTACTGGATTGGTGTCGGCTGCGGTGTTGAATCCGCTGGCTGTAGCAACTCGGCTTCCGGTTTCGCACTTGTCTGACGAATTTCCGGTACCTGCTTCTCTGCGTCCTGAACAACGGCGTGCGTGACGCCACCATTTTTCGGAACGACGGTCTCGTTTTTTGGATGCTGTGGCCGACCGATGGCCGGACCACGCAGGAAGCCCATTAACGAGCTTGTCGACTTTTCATCTGCGGCGTTTACGCCAACACTCATGACAGAAATCATGAGAGCCACTATTGCTTTGCGAAGCATTGCTTCTCCTCCGTGGCTTTCCAGGAACCCGGATCAATGCCACAAGAAACGCTGGCTGTCGCCAGTCGTCCATTGCGGTTGCCCAAATCCCACTCAAGGTGATTCCAATCGCTTGTCTGCAGGAAAGCCCCCCCGCAGAGTCCGCTGAGACCTGGATAAGCCTCAGTTCTAGAGTTCGGCTTCTCACGATCATGAGGATGAACCAATCCCTCCTGTTGATATACCCGGCACCAGTAGTTTCCGGGGAAGGACCCTTGCATTCGCGAGAATTCGTAAAGTCTTCCTATTCTTCCCTGTTTTTCACGGAAGTGATGCCTTCCAGCCGTTTTGCGAACTGAGGCGATCTTCTAAAATTTGAAACAGGCAACTTCACCGAACTGCCGAGAGTCTGGTGGTGCCGCAGTTGTTTTCTATAAAACCTGCTTTTTTGGGCGTTATCGCCGTTTTCGACTGCTGAAAAGGATGCTCAGTTGGCCCGCCGGAAATCTTCGTCTAAGTCTGGAAATGAACCAAACCTGTTTGCAAAGCCAGAAGCTCAGGATCTGGCTGGCAACGTTCAATACGTCGCCATTAGCGGCGAAACCCGACGCCGATATTTAAACTACGCGTTATCGGTTATTACTTCACGTGCTCTTCCCGACGTTCGAGACGGGCTGAAGCCGGTGCAGCGTCGAATTCTGTACGTGATGCACAATCTGCGTCTGACGGCGGATGGTAAGACTCGAAAATGCGCCAAGATCTGCGGGGATACGACTGGTTCTTTCCATCCACACGGCGACACGGCCGTTTATGACGCACTGGTTCGACTGGCTCAGGACTTTACCCTGCGTTACCCATTGGTTATTGGCCAGGGAAACTTCGGATCCATAATGGGACTTCGGGCTGCTGCATCGCGATACACAGAAGCCAAAATGTCTGCATTGGCCGAGCAGATGATGTCCGAACTGCGATATCAAACCGTCAACATGCGTCCGACGTACGATGCCGCGTCGGAAGAACCGTCGGTCCTGCCTGCTCGATACCCCGCGCTGTTGGTGAATGGAACACAGGGAATCGCGGTAGGCATGGCGACCAGCATGCCGCCTCACAACCTGAACGAAGTCACCAAGGCCTGTATTCATCTGATTCAGGATCCTGAAGCCACCGTTGCTCAGTTGATGAAATACGTGAAAGGCCCGGATTTTCCGTTGGGCGGACGTATTGTCACAGAACGAGCAGAAATCCGTCAGGCCTACGAAACGGGTCGCGGTTCATTTAAGACTCGCGGAGAATGGCGATTTGACGTCGTAGGGAAGAAGGAAGTCCAGACCCAACTTGTCATCTATTCAGTTCCGTATTCAGTTACAACAGGGCCGCTGCTAAGCGAAATTGGCGAACTAATTGAAGCTCGGAAGATTCCTCAATTAGTCAACGTCAACGACGAAACCAACGAAGCAAACGGCCTGCGTATTGTTCTGGAAATTAAAACTGGCGCCGATCCTGAAGCCGTTATGGCGTATCTCTACCGGCACACGTCGCTTGAACAGAATTTCAGCTACAACGCGACGTCTTTGGTTCCGGACGAACGCGGCAATCTGATTCCGCGAGTTCTGAGCCTGAAGGAATTGTTGCAGCACTTTCTGGATTTTAGTTACGAGACGGTTCGGCGGCGGCTGGAGTTCCAGCTGGAACAGCTTCGCAAGCGTATCCACATTCTGGAAGGGTTTGAGGTAATCTTTGATGGCCTCGACCTAGCCTTAAAGCTTATTCGTGCCAGCAGTGGTAAGAAAGATGCGGCCGTCAGATTGATGGAAAACTTTCCTCTGGATGAAATTCAGACCGACGCAATTCTTGATTTGGCGTTGTACAAGATTTCTCAGCTGGAAATTGACCACATTCGACTGGAACTCAAAGAGAAGCGGGCTGAAGCAGCTCGGATTGAAAAACTGTTAAAATCCAAGACTCAGATGTGGACATTGATCCGTACAGAACTGGAAGAAATGGCGGCCGAGTTCGGGGACAAACGCCGGAGTGAATTTGGTTCTGTTACTGAAGTTGCTGAATTCGATGCGACGACTTACATAGTCAAAGAAAATACCAACGTTGTCGTCACGACCGACGGTTGGGTCAAGCGGGTCAACTCGCTTTCCAGCGTTTCCAAAACTCGCGTACGTGAAGGCGACAATGTTCTTGCCGTTGTGCCCGGCAGCACGTTGGCTAACGCGGTCTTTTTGAGCTCCGACGGTGTTGCGTTTACGATACCGATTGATCAGATACCGGTTTCGTCCGGCTATGGCGAACCCTTGGCAAAGCACGTCAAGCTTGGAGACGGCGCGTCTATTGTGTCCGCTTTGACAACTGATTCACGCTTTGTGGAAGCAGTGGAAGACAATTCGAAAAAGTGGGGGCCCTTGCTTTTGGTCGGAACCCGAATGGGACAGGTGCTGACGATACCGTATTACAGTTTTCGGACACCAAGCACCAAAGCGGGACGCAAGTACTGCAGGCTGCGTAAGGACGACGAAGTGATGTATTGTCAGTTGATAACCGACGCCGAAACCGTCTTCTTCGCTTCGAAAAAAGCAAGAGTACTGCACTTCTCATTGGCTGAAGTGCCGATGCTGACTAATGCTGGAAAAGGTGTTCGTGGAATCAGGCTGGATGTTGACGACTTTGTCCTTGGCGTCGTCCAGTTGTCTCGCCCCAGCGACTGCCTGCGAGTTCTGAATTCCAACGATAAAGAACTCGTTTTCGGTCAACAGAAGTATCAGGTCACTTCTCGCGGTGGCCGTGGCGTTATGACCAGCAAAAGATCCGACTTTCAAAAAGTCATTCAGTCAGATATTCAACTTGTTGACTGGGCCGAGATGGAGGGCGAATAAATCATTCAGCTTGAATGTGCGACAGTTCAACCTGGCTGTAGCCCGCGTATCGTCGGCTTAGAGGCCGGGATTTGTTTTCCAAATCGATCTTGTACAACGGCGACCACAATTCTGGCAGAAAAAACAGCGTCTCAGAATCATAATAGTCAGCCACCGACGCCAGCGTGCAGACGATCTGCGACAAAAACCAAATGTGTTATATCGAGGCCCTTCAGGTATCGTGCAGATTCTCAACTGCCAAATTAGCACTGATATATACGAACACACTTACATTGAACGATATTCCACCGTTTATATCACGAACCCGTAGCACACGCTCATTGTTTTAAGTTCCAGGTTGTCCCCTCCGCGAAGGCTCTTGTGAGCAGGCTTCCCTGTTGGGGGACGGAAGTTTTCATATTGCATTAATCTTATGTCATCAGCGAAATCAACCTACACGGCAAGCGACATTGAGGTTCTTGAAGGCCTGGAACCGGTTCGCAAGCGTCCGTCGATGTATATCGGGGGCGTCGATTCTCGCGGCCTGCACCACCTGCTTTGGGAAGTGGTCGATAATTCAGTTGACGAATTTCTGGCAGGGGAATGCGACCGAATCGTGGTGACTCTTCATAAGGATGGCGGCAGTTGCACCGTGCAGGATAATGGTCGAGGCATTCCGGTTGATAAACATCCGAAGATGAAAAAGTCGTCGTTGGAAGTAATTCTGACGACGCTGCATGCTGGCGGAAAATTTGACGACAAAAGCTATGCTCGCAGCGGCGGTCTACACGGAGTTGGATCGTCCGTTGTAAATGCTCTGTCTTCCAAACTGATTGCCACAATTCATCGTGATGGTTTTGAATGGCAGCAGACTTACAGGCGTGGTAAGCCCACAGCTCCTGTGCAAAAGGTAAAACCGTTTCGAGGACACGGTACGACTATCTATTTTGAGCCAGACGAAACCATTTTTCGTCGCACGCAGTTCAATTCTGACACCATACGCCAGCACCTTGAAGACGTTTCATACATTCACGGCGGACTGACAATTGTCTTTAAAGACGAACAGAAAGGGGAAACCCACGAACTCAGTCATCCCGAAGGAATCAGCGCATACATTGAAAAAGTGTTAAAGGATGGCGGACGCAAGTCGGTTCATGAACAGTTGTTCAAGGTCGAAAAAGACGACAAGGTTGCTCGTGTCGAACTGGTCCTGAAATGGACCGAATCGACAGACGAGCACATCCGTAGTTACGTAAACGGCATCCGCACACATGGTGGAGGCACGCACGAGAACGGATTGAAAGCGGGGCTGACTAAGGCCGTTCGTAACTACATGGAGGTCCACAATTATAAGCCTCGCGGAATCACGATTAGCGCTGACGATATTCGAGAAGGCATTGTTGGAATTCTGTCGATATTTTTGGGCGACCCGATGTTTCAGGGGCAAACCAAAGAGCGACTGAATAACCCTGAAATGACGTCACACGTGGACGGCATCGTCCGTCCGGCGATTGAAAACTGGCTTAACAACAATCCAACTCTGGCTGACTCAATTCTTGGTCGAATCGTGCTGGCGGCTCGTGCTCGCATGGCAAGTCGAGACGCCGTTTCCGAGGTGAAACGAAAATCCGTCGCGCACCGACGGACGAATCTGCCGGGTAAGTTGGTCGATTGCCAGAGCAAGACGGCGATTGATTCCGAAGTCTTCATCGTAGAAGGTGAGTCGGCGGGAGGAACTGCCGTGATGGGACGGAACTCAATCAATCAGGCTGTCCTGCCTCTGAAGGGAAAAATTCTGAATACGGAATCGCTGGGTCTGTCCAAGATCTTAAAGAATCAGGAAATCAACGATCTGGTCGAAACACTTGGAACCGGAATTGGCTCCAATTTTGACATTCACCGTTTGCGGTACGCCCGAATTATTCTGCTGATGGATGCTGACAGCGACGGCTACCATATTTCCACACTGTTGCTGACCTTTTTCTTTCGTCACATGCCGGAGTTGATTCGTCAGGGCAAACTGTTTATTGCTCAGCCACCGCTCTTCAGAATCGAGGTAGGCAAGACGATCACCTATGCTCAGACAGACGCTGAGAAGGAAGAAATCTTGGCCGCTCTTCCCGCCAACCGTAACGCGACAGTCCTGCGATTCAAAGGACTGGGGGAGATGAATGCCGCTCAGTTGCGCGACACGACTTTGAATCCCAAGGCTCGAGTTCTGTTGCGAATAGACATCGAAAGCCAGCTTGACGCTGATCAAACATTCAATCAGCTACTCGGCAAAGAAGCTTCTGAACGCTACAAGGTCATTATGGAAGAAGCCAGTTTCGCAGATGACGTAGACACCTAATTTGTCAGCAGAAATGTCGAACGCGATAAGCATTCCCTAGCCGCCCGGATTCAACCGGCGTTATCCGGTTTTGGTCTCAAACATTTGCCTGCGGCGATTGAATCAGCTACGCAGCACGCGTGCATGACAGGCTAAGCCGAATGAAAATCAGGGCTACGGCCCGGCTCGTATTAGCATTTCAGAAACAGGCTGATTGTGGTGGTGGCATTTGGCTACGTTCAAACTTAGGGTTGCCGGATTGTCTGCACAAATGAATTGTCTGTCCCGGTGATTTGCGAAGCGCAGCACGACGGCTAGATCGTTCGTAAACCTTCCGCTGTCGATGGTTGGCCATGTTCAAAAGCATGCTGTTCGAACGGAAGGAAAGAACTATTCATTCCAGGCTGCTCGGTGGATGAAAGGCTGTTGCTGTAAAACAAAGGTTCGCGCGAGTCATTTTGCTCGCCAGGACGACTGTGGTCTGTCGGCACCGGGAACCCGAAGCTTGCTGAACTGCTGGCCATACCGAATCGCAGTCTCCATCAATGTGAAGCCTTCGTAATGGGTGGCGAGCATGCCGCCTTAGAACCTGGCTGTCAGTGCGCGGGTTAAAACCGGCCACTTGTTTGCGGGTCAAAACCGGCCAGGGTTTTGGTGGAAAGTGGTCTAATTTGCTGGTTTTTTCGTCGTGTTTTTCGGTGGACCCGGTGCGCGG
>Ga0105055_10004379_pt1 | contig 20715 bp, 37 predicted proteins | sample BON03_FD_78090 | JGI IMG/M metagenome (GOLD analysis project Ga0105055, IMG submission 78090) | Freshwater microbial communities from Lake Bonney liftoff mats and glacier meltwater in Antarctica - BON-03 | ecosystem: Environmental > Aquatic > Freshwater > Ice > Glacier meltwater | place: Lake...
CAAAAATTAACCCTCATCCTCCGCCTCCTCCTCGCCTTCCTCCATCATCCCTCCCTCGCTTCCTCCATCATCCCTCCCTCCCTCCCTCCCTCCTCCTCTGTCATCATCATCATAATTTCCTGTATTTCCTCCTCCTCCCTCTCCCGCTCCGTAAACGTCGTCGCGCTCCCCACCCCCACCTCCCTCACCCCTCCCTCCCTCCCTCCCTCCTCCCTCGGCGCTAAATCTGTGTAGACAGGAGACAGAGGAGGAGTGGACTGAAACACAATTGTTTCGACCAAGGGCCTGCTGCTGCTGCTGCTGCTGCTGCTGCTGCTGCTGCTGCTGCTGCAGGAATTGGAGGAACAGGCGGCCTGAAGGCAGGCGAAGGAGCAGGAGCTGAGGGAGGGAGGGAGGGAGGGAGGGAGGGAGGGAGGGAGGCAGAAGGTAAGTAAATGGGTCCGTGGGTACATGAAAAGGGACGGGCGAAAGAGAAGACACAAAGACAAGGGAAAAACACATCACCCTTCCTCCTTCTCCTCTTCCTCACCTTCCTCCTTCCTCCTCCTCTGCTCCCGTGCTCAATGAGTGGCACATACGGGCAAAATCCGCCAATTCCAACACACACACGAGAAAGAAGATCAAAGCAACACACACACACACACACACACACACACACACATCACCCTTCCTCCTTCTCCTCTTCCTCACCTTTCTCCTTCCTCCTCCTCTGCTCCCGTGCTCAATGCGTGGCACATACAGGCAAAATCTGCCAATTCCAACACACGAATCCGAGGATTAAGCAACGCGCGATGACGGGCTTCGGGGGTGGTGTAGCCCCAATCGGCAAGATAAAGCTGTACGTTCTGTAGGGAGGGAGGGAGGGATGGAGGGCGGGAGGGAGGGAGGGTGAGACCAGCACACGAGTTCGAGGGTTAAGCCAGGCGCGACGACGAGCTTTAGGGGTGGTAGAGCCTCAGCCGGCAAGAGAAAAATGGACGTTCTGTAGAGACGGAGGGAGGGAGCCCCAATCAGCTAGGTAGGGTTGAACGTTCTGTAAGGAGGGAGGGAGGGAGGGAGGGAGGGGAGACGAGTGCTTCGGTGGTGGGGAGGGAGGAAGGGAGGGAGGGAGGGGAGGAAGGACATACCTGCAGGCGGGAATCAGCGCAAACCTTCTCCAGTGTTTCCACCCGGTCCTCGACAAAATGCAGCTGTAAGATGAAAGAAGGAAAAGGAAGATAAGTTAGATCGATCAAATCAATCAGCCCCTTCCTCCCTCCCTCCCTCCCTCCCTCCCTCCCTCCCTCCCTCCTCACCGTGGCCTCCCTCTCCATCTCCGGGTCTTGTGCGGCCCTTTCTCGATTCAACCTGACTAAGCGAGCAAGAATATCAGTTTTCGGGCCCGAGCCAAGGCCATAGATACGCTCGCGGGGGAGGGCCACGCCTGAGGAAATGAGGAAGGGAGGGAGGGAGAAAGGGTGGGTGGGTGTTCAGATCTGACGAGGCGCGCAAGGATGTCTGTCTTAGGTCCTGAGCCGAGCCCGTAGATCCGCTCGCGGGGAATGGCCACACCTAGGGGAGGGAGGGAGGGAGAAAGAATTGGTTAGTTTGATTTTGCACCGAGCATGAGACGAAACCGTGAGCCTCCCTCCCTCCATCCCTACCTTGCGCTCCCAGCAACGCCTCAACAAAGCGCGTCTGCTTCGTAGTAATCACATAACTCTCCAGCTTAGGGCAGCCCAAAGCCCACCCTCCCTCCTTCCCTCCCTCCCTCTCCCTACCTTGCGCCCCCAGCAACGCCTCAACAAAGCGTGTCTGCTTGGTGGTGATCACATAGCTCTCCAGTTTAGGGCAGCCCAGAGACAGGTCCGTGCCAGCATAAAAGGAGTTAGCTTTAATCCAACCCTCGGGGTCCTCGGCTAGCCAGTCGTCCCGCACCGAACCAAAGAGCTGGGGGAGGGAGGGAGGGAGAGGGGGTAAGTAATCACATAGCTCTCCAGCTTGGGGCAGCCCAGAGACAGGTCCGTGCCTGCATAGAAAGAGTTGGCTTTGATCCACCCCTCGGGATCCTCGGCCAGCCAGTCATCGTGCACGGAGCCGAAGAGCTAAGGGAGGGAGGGAGGAGGGAGTGGTGTGTAAGATAATCGCAATATTATTTCCTCCCCACCCTCCCCCCCTCCTTCCCTCCCTTAACCTACATCTACTAATTCTTGGGCTGTGACCCCATATCTGTGCAGCAAGGCCGACCTCAAGTGTGTGTGCCACTTCCCCGACAGGTCCTGAATGTCAATGTCGGGCGTGGAGCCTTGTCCTTGGAGGTACTGAGGGAGGGAGGGAAGGCGGGAGGGAAGGTGAAGCGAGGGGAGAGGTTGTGGATAAATTGTGAGAAGGTTGGAAAGAAGGCATTCTATCTTCCTTTCTGATTTCATCTTGATTATTTACCTTTTCCATGCAGAGGCGGGCGAGGAGGATGTTTTCGTAGCCCGTCTCCACCAGCGGCCGGAGGTGTCGCAGGCTGTCACGGGAGGGGAGGTAGGGGGGGAGGGAGGGAGGAAGGGAGGATTGGTTTAGCCATGTGATAATCAGATGAATGGAGGAGGAAAGCAGCGCATATGGAATTACGCTAAAACACGCAACCAAATCACACCCCCATGCAGAAGAATCGATCTTCCCCGATCCACCCTCCAGCCCATGTCTCCACGCACCTGTCACTCAGCCATCCAGGGCACTCATTCCCTCGAGTCCCACCGACCGTGCAATAGGTCGCAAGCTGCGGCCACAACTTCTTCACGCTCCGAAACGCCGCCCAACTGCTCTCATCGACGCTGTGACACAAGACCCCATCAAAGTCCAGGGCCAAGACGTCCTTGACTCTCGAAGGGCGGGAGACGGGGAGAGCAGCAACAGTGCGGGGATCCAGGGTAGGAGGAGGGAGGGGAGGAGTGCGGGCGTGCTTGACTTCGGTGGCTGCCGGATCGAGGGAGGAGGAATGGGTGGGGTGCCAAAAGGAGGGCGGGAGCGGGCCGAAAGCACGGGCGAAGCGGGGAGGCGACGAGACGAGGAGGAGGCCAAGGAGGAGGAGGGCAGGGGAGGAGGTCGAGGAGCGGCGGGCGGCGTCGGTTGGTCTTGGTCTTATCATGATGCTTGCTGTGGTGGGAGAGACGGGAGGGTGTTAGCTAGCGCCAAGGACATTGTAAACACATGCGTCTCTTCTAGGCGTCTGAATCGCCGCCGAAAACAACCCAAGGCGTGGAATGGATCGAAGCGTCGTGCTGGCACACCCCATCACCAGCCACACTTGGCTTGCTTGGTTGAGGAGAAGCAAGGCAACACCTCAGGAGACAACCCTGAGGCCAAAATAAATCTCAAGACATATTGTCAATCAAACAAAATAAACAGCACCCGTGCTTCTGCCAAGCGTGCGCGTGTCCGAGGCATCGCTGCGGGTGTTGTCAAGGCCTCAACAGGCACGCACGACGTTGCTCAAGCTCGATCTTCCCTTTGGCACTGCTGCCATGACTCTTTGACTGCTGCAAACGCCCTCTACACAATACGAAACCCCTCCTCAAAGGCACCATAACAAGCTTACAATGCCAACACAGAAGACGGCGCGGTGCTTTTCGACGCCGTCCAAGCCCGTCGTGTGCGCAAGACACGACGCTCGCACAGCCAGGAGGTCAACGCCTCACCAACGCCTCTTTGTGTATTTGTCTTACAAAGCAGTCCACTGAACCATTCCAAGCAAACACCAAACACAAAACAGAGATTCACCTCCTCCTCCCTCGCGCCGTATTTGGCGGGCCTCCCACCACTAGCACTCATGCCCTCCGCCACACACCACCCACAAACAGATGCTCCCCTCCTCCTCCCGCCGGCGTCTCCGTCTCCGTCCCCGTACTGTCACTGCCGCCGCTGCCGCTGTTGCTGTAGCTGTCTCCGCCCTCCTCTCTGTCTCCTCCCCCTCCTGCGGCCACGCCTACCTCACACCACCCCGCACGCCGCTGCTGCCCCGTTGCCACAACTCCAACATTAGAAGACCCCTGAGCATGCACTCATCAAGCACAAGCAACGTTCACCTGGCCACGGGGCTGCGAGACATCGCCCACCAATACGACGTATTTCTAATCGACCAATGGGGTGTCATGCACGACGGCCACCAAGCATACCCAGACGCCGTGGCCTGCATGCAGCACCTCCTGGCCCTCGGCAAGCACGTCATCCTCCTCTCCAACTCCTCCAAACGCAAGGCCGGCTCCCTTGTCCGACTGGCCGAGATGGGTTTTGAGCCACACAGATACCTCGACGTGGTCACCTCGGGCGAGCTCACCTACCTGGGTCTCTCCCCTCCTCGCAGCATCCCTCCCTACGCCAGCATCCAAGGCACGCGCGTCCTGGTCTTTGGCTCCGGGGACGACGACCGCGACTATGTCCAGTCCATGGGCTGCAGCATCTCTTCGGTAGAAGAAGCAGATTTCCTCTTAGCCCGAGGCCCCTTCGTCATGCTCGATTCTGCCGATCTTTCCATTCCCCCCCAGAAATTCGGTCCTGGGCGCATTTTGCACGAAAGTCCTGAGTTTGATGCTTTGGCCACTAAGGCAGTAGCTAGAGGTCTGCCGATGATTGTGTCGAACCCGGATGTGGTGAGACCGGGGGGGGATAATGACCCCATGCCCGGACTGATTGGGCAGGCATATGAGAGGAAGGGGGGGATGGTCACCTACGTCGGTAAGCCCTACCCCTTGGTTTATGTTCGGTGTCGCGATTTGATGGATGAAGTGGTGGGGAGGGAGGGAGGGAGGGAGGGAGGGCTGAAGGTGTGCGCGATTGGGGACAGTATGTGGAATGATATCAAGGGGGCGGTGGAGGAGGAGTTTGCCTCTATCCTCGTCACGGACGGGATTCATGCCCAGGCGTTGGGGGTGGAGCAAGGATCAGGGGAGGCAGTGGGGGAGGATGCGCTGGATAAGTTTTGGGAGGGGTTTGCGTTTAAGCCCACGCATACGGTGCCGTGTTTTAGGTGGTGAGGTAGTGGTTGGGTGGGGGAGAGGTGGGTGTGGAAAGGGGGGGGGGGTGATGAATGGACATGGTTGAAACGAGTGTATTGATAATGAGGGGAAGGAAGGAGAAAAGAAAGCGGCGAGAATGTGATATGCACCGATGCACATTTAAAGATGTCCCACTCATTTGGATGCTTTGGTTTTCTTCTATTTCTATGTGCTTCTTTGGTTTGCATTTTTCCTGCTTTTCGAAAGGAATGGAAATGTAATGGCCAAATACTTGGACGTACGGCCATTCACTACTTTTGAATTGTCTTACTTACTAGGTTGTCTTTTTCCTTCTCCCACCCCCTTGAGCAATCATATATATGCCTTTTCCCTTCTCCCGCCCCGTGGTCTTCTTCTCACAGTATAATAGCAATCATCGCACCCACACGCTACCCTACCCTCGTCATTCTCTTCATTCAAAATGTCTCTCCGACACGCTTCTCTATCGTGCCCCCTGCTGCAGCAACGCCCGGTGGGCTTGCTCCGTTCGGACCTCCTGCTCCTGCACGGCCGCCTTCCCGTAGATGAACCCTTGCAGAAGCTGCCCCGAGGTCATCGCCGCCTTTTCTCCCTCCTGGAGCATGCCGTCAAAGCGGGCCTTGCGCTGCAGCTTCACTCGCTGGAAGTTTTCCTTGGCGGTCTGGTAAGCTGTGAGTGGAATGGTGGGGTGGGGGAGATGTGAGAGTCAAGACGGGAGGTGTAAGACTGATGTGTGTTCTTCTTGCTAGAAGAGATAGAGGGGTGTGTTGTGAGTCCTGCTCTCCATTTCAGCGTGCTATCTACTTCTCTTTCTACCACGGTGTGTATTGAATCGGAAGGCGGAGCGAAAGACAACCCATGCTTTCCATCTCAGCCTGCTCTCGACCTCTCGACTCTCCACGGTGTTCAGTGAGTCAAGGCAAAGGGTCAGATGGCCTCACGCTTTTCCTCCTCCCAGCCAGCTCCTTTTGCTCCCTCCCGATGGCACGTCGGACTTACCAGGATGCGCTTGTCGTCGGTGCGCCATGAAGGCCTTGATCTCCTCTCCCGACACACGCCTCCCATACTTGGCCTCGTGTTGGTGCTGCTGTGTGATCATCTCCTCGTGGAGCTGTCGTAGCGCGGCATTGCCTCCAGCGCTCTTGCTGGCTCGAAGGCGGGCTCCGCTGGCGTCCCCACTCGCCCCTCCTCGGACCAGGACTAGGGAGAGCGCCACGACCGCGGTGGAAAGGAGGGCGCCGCGCATAATTTGATGAGGTGAATGGGTGGCTGGAGTGGTATATATGACTGTGTGTCATTATGAATAGGTGCATTGTCAGTGTCAGTAATTGGTGGTGATTGCAAGAAGAGTGTGCGTGAACCATATGTGCTTGCGACATATTGAACAGAATCCAACCAACGCCTGCCTTGCCGTTTGCATTATTCAAAAAACATTTAGGAGGCGGGGAGGTCGAGCAAAAAGGGAAGATGGGTGGTCAACATAAGCCAGATCCCTCTTCAGTTTGTGGTTAAAAGTACCGTCTGAATCGCTACAATGAGCTACCTCCTTGCAATGAAAACAATTGACTTGGGAGAAAGTGAAAAGAATGCCTTGGAAAAAAGGCGGACGGACTCTACTAATAACGCATGATTACTCTTTCGTTTGAAAGGGCACGTCTTACACGGGACCATGCACGAGTACATGAAATACAAAACATACTTGATTGTCATTCATTACCTTGGTGACAACTTTTTTTCTTTTAGTATAAACCTCATCAATCACCACATGTCCTTGTTGCAGCCGACTGCCTTTCTTTTTTACCTGTGGTTTCCCCTCTAAAATTCACATCCACTCCCCCTCTTTTCCTTTAGGCGAGGCCCTTATCCCTCCGCGCCTTTTCAAACAGTCCAATCATAGTGTACTTGGTCGGGTCGTAGGTCCCCGTCTTCTTCTCCTCCCCATCTCTCCGCGCAGCCGCCAAACTCTTTTCCATGCTGGTGACATAGTAATGCCCCGCCGGCACCGCGCGCTTCAACCACTCAATCGCCTCCTCCATCTGCTTCTCCACCTGCGGGTAATTCTCCACCGCCCGATGCAACAACGCCGAGTTATTCAACATACACGCCATGCCCATGGGGTCCACGCCCCCCCACCTCCCCCCTCCCTCCCCTCTCGCCTCTGCCGCCCTCCGTCTCTGCATGGCCAACGAAGCTTCAAACAAAACCAAGGCCTTCTCATTCTCTCCCGCCGTCCGATACACCTCCGCCAGGTTCCCCATCGCCTGAGAGAAGGAGAGAAAAGAAGAAAGGAAGCAGAAAGAGATATGCACAGTGTGTGAATGGGAATAAGAACAGTAAGTGACACGTGTGAAGGAAAGGTGAAGAACGAGAACACTTATAAACAAAAGAAATGGAGAAGTTTACTGACCTGTGCAATTTCTGGGTGGGCCGCCGGTAGTACCATCCTCAATATATCCAGGCTTTCTTCATAAAAAGGCAAGGCCAGGGCACCGTCACTTGCCTCCATGTGCATGGCCCCCGCATTGTTAAGGGCCTTCGCTAGCTTGATGTAATTAGGCGGGTCTTCGTTTCGACGACGGGCAATTAGCTCCGTGTAAAGAGGCTGCGCCGGCGTAAATTCGGCGTTCTTGGCGTACGTAGAAGCCAGAGTATACATCATCTCCATTAACTGCTCGTCCTCGTCGGCCGCATCTTCCTCTTCCTCTTCCTCTTCCTCCTCCCCCTCATCCCCTTCCGCCTTCCTCTTCTCCCCTTCCTCCCTCCGTGCCTTGCTCCTGGCCATCAACTCCCTCTTCATCTTCAATGCTTTCCTGGCATACGGGATAGCGCGTTCAAACTGACCCAAGCAATGATACGTCGTCCCCACGTCATGCAAGGCCTCCGCCACCCCCGCATCCCCTCCTCCCCTTCGGGCCTCCTCCGGCGACAGCAACGACTGCCGCAGCTCCAACACTTTGAGATGTAGTTCCAAAGCCTGCTCGAACTCGGTTTGGTCTCGGTGCAGGTCTGCCATGCGCTTAATGGAGGCTGTCGAGGAGGGGTGGGCCTCGGGTAGCCCGCAAGCCGCGCGGGTCTCGAGGGCTTCTCGGAACAGAGTCAGGGCCGCTGGCTTGTCCCCCATCATGGCACGGCACTCGGCCAGGGTTTCCAACGCCTTGGGGAGGGAGAGGTTGTGGGCAGGCAAGCCTCTTCGAGCGAGCTTGACAATCTTTTCCACACACGTCACCTGCTGGCTGTGTTGATGCAGGGCGCCCAAGGCGCTGGCTTTTTTGTGCAGCGTCTCAATCAGCTTGACGTACTCCCGCTCGGTCTGCGGGTCAGAGTACTGGGCAACTTCCCGCGTACATTCCCGCAGGGCCTCCAGGGACCGGGTGCGTTGGGTGTCCTCGTCCTCGCTGGTGCGGATATGGGAAGAGGACATGGTGGTTGCTGCTCTGCGTGGTGGCTGATTTGATGACACGCCGGGGTGGGGAGGGGTTGGGTTTGGGACGCGGGGAAAGGACGCAGCAGCAGCGCTTTGGCAGGACGGGCGGGATGTAAAGAGCTATGCTTTGTGTGTATGTGCGGTATGGTGGGTGTGGTGTGGGTGTGGGTTGTGTGGTGTGGTTCGGGTGGCGGGTCAAGGGTGGAAGGATGATGCTCAACGGCAGTATTGCAGCCCATACTCAAATTAAAAAAAAACATAATCCGCGAGCCGTTTGCAGTTTCCCAACAAAAAGAAAAAGGAAAAGATGCATGCAATAGCCAGACATAGCCGCGGCGTTGTTACCGTCAAACCAAGGCATTGCTTCATGGACTTGACCTATGAAGCGGCTCTGCCATTGCTTCCTATGGCCTCCGCCCGTCATCGTAATCGGAAACCTCCTGCCTCCCTTCTTTTTATTATCTGCCTCTGTCTCAAGGACAGCAAGGACACCGCAAAGGCAATTGTCTTTTTTGCAATTTGGAATGGCAATTAGAGTCTGTTATAGATAATGAAAGAAGTACATCGAAAAATCACCCCAAATGGCAAATTACCCAAAATGGCATTTCCCCAGCTTCTTGTTTGGCAAGTGTTGACCTTGTCCTCCGAAAAAATATTTTCTTTTTTCTTTGACAGATTGTTACTTTATTTTCTTCATGTTTATCACATTATTACAGTATTTTAACCCTTTATTTGCTTACAAACCCAATTACCCCATACTTCATTTTCAGTAGGCAAACTCAACTTGACTTGGAATTACTGACAAATTACATGTTAATTTAGCTGCGATATGTTGAACTCCTGCTCCGTCTCTAAGAGCTGCGACTAAAACGGCACGTTGTGCTCCAGCTTCGTCTCCCAGATCCGCCAGGCCAACTGCTTATAACCAGCGTCGCCTAGAAATAGATATGATGTGAAAAATGAGGTTGGAGGCTTTTGAGAAAGGCATGGACGGGTAAGAGGAGGGTGCACAGCATATAGATTCTCACCTGGGTGCATGCCATCCCACCCCACGACAATGTTGAGGTTTCGCACGTCAGCAACATGGCAATCGACGGCTGCGGCTCCGCACACCCGCTTGAGGCTCTCGGTGCCGTAATCCGCCGCCTGGGTCATGTTGAACGCGTAGTAAAACCCCAGGTAAATAATGTGCTGCACCCCATCGTTGTGCATCCGCAAAATCAACTTCTCCGCAATCTCCATGGCACTGTCAATCTGAAGCCGGCACTTGTCATTAAAAGCCCAGCAGTCGTCCCGCACAGAGATGACGTCGTTGCCCCCTCCATTTAACACAATGGTGGTGGGCACGGCAGGCGCCGTCTTGGTTCGCATGTCCGTGTACAATTGAGGAACACTCGTCACCCACCCATCGTGCAAGCTCGAGCCGATCTTCGCGAAGTTGTCCAACTTTTGCCCGGAAAAGTCGTTCAGATACTTATTGATCGCCCCAAGGCCCCACAGGGCGTCACGGCCCGCCAGAATGGAGTCTCCGACGAGCACCTTTGGGGGGGAGGGGGAGGGGGGGAGTAGGAGAAGGGATTGGTTTGAAGTGTTTGCGATTGAATTGGTGAGACCAAAGGGTGATAATTGGCTCCCTTGATAAGGAATTAGTGCACTTTTTCTCTCCTCACTCCTCCTGATCCAAACCCTCACCCGCCAACCCATCGACCCTTCCATCCATACAAAGTGTACATACCGCATTGGTCAACGCGGCCGCCAAGTCGGGAAGAAGTAGGACTGTGGCAGCGCAAGCCGTAGCCGCTACCTTCCAGGACGTCACGCGCATCCTCGTGCTGTCTCTTGTTTGCTAGCTTGGAGTTGTCCTTCGTCTGCGTCCCTTCTCCGCGGTGCAGTCCGATGTCTGCAGCGCACGCACGCGCTGATATCGTCCTGTGTATGTGAGTGCGTAGGGTGGGGATGGCCAGTGGTGAGACGTGTTTGAGACGCCAGCTAGCTGGTTCAGTCCTACTGCTTCTCATGTGCAGGAAAGCAATCCGAGAGCTCGGTACGCGAAGAAGTAAGCATGCGGGTCCGCATGACCCGGAAAGAATAAAGGGAAGAACCAAATCATGTGTGGGATGGTGCGCGCTTGGACAAGCGCCCTGATTTGCAGTCGAAGCCTTCCCGCACCATGAGACAAGAAAGAAAAGGAGAGGTTTTTGTGCATCGGGGGAGGAGGAGTACTGCTGGTTATGGACTTCCTTGGCGGGGCTGCCGCGCTAACACCGAGAAGAAGTGGGGCGCGTCCTTGCTCTCGCAAGCAAGCAAGCTATTCAAATGCCTCACATCCTTCTTGGCAGGCCAAAGGTTATTTTAATGCCTCACATCCTTCTTGGCAGGCCAATGGCTCGCCTGTCGTTCAAGTACCTGCAAGACATCTAGTGGCCTTCTTCTTTTTCACAGGCCTCTCTAAGGTGCCTGTCCCTTGCAGGGACGACGGACGAGCGAAGAACAAATTCAAAACGCGTAAACGGCTGGCTCGCCCGTTTCGCGAAGCTTCTGTGTTCTTTTCAACACCACACCATACGCCCAATCAAGAGCTTTCTTTAAATCATTTCCGTGATTTTCTTCTTTTCTTTGTTCCAGGTATGTACAAACTACAGCATGACCCGCTTGGCGTTCCTGGGGTGGACGTTGCCCCAGACCCCGCCGTCCTTGGCGTAGTAGTCCATGGGGTAGCTCGTCTCAGACCAGGCTTGCCCGCCCAAGGCCACCTCCAGCTCGTATGCCGTCAAAACTGGGGTGGTGAAAAAATGCCCCCAGTCAATCGACAGCCGCGGACACGCCACCTGCACCCACGCATCCACCTCCTCGTCTAACAACGCCAATTTCTGCGGGGTAATCTCGGACAAGAGCAAGATAAAAGCCTCCTTCCCCGCCCCCTCCAACAGGTCCACCGCATGCTTGACCAAGGCCGGGTTCCCCTGCCGTCCCAACGTCCCCAAAATCACCCCCCACCGCCTCGCACACTTCCCCGCCTCCACGGCCGCCTTGCGCAATCGCAGCATTTTGGGGGTGTCGTACACTTCCCTGGTCAAACTCTTGTCGTACGGGTTATACCTGTAGGCCTCGAGGGAGGGATTGGCAATCATCGCTGCCTCCAAGTGAAACCGGCCATCCGCCACAAACACCAATGTATCAAACGCGGAGCTATCCAGGGTCGGGGCCGTGCACCCCAGCACCTCCCCCGCCGACAAGGGGCGGGCCTGTGGGACATGCACCGAAGCAAAATGCTCTTTGAGAGCCGCGGCGGCCTCGTGAACAGCAGAGACAAATTGAATTGTGCCCATCAAAGACACCCTCCTCGATCCCTCCAAATTTCGACGCAGGCTTTCTATCAAGTGCGTGGCGTCCACCCCAATCTCCACAAACACATAAAGAGCCTTGAGCGTGGTGCAGGTGACAGGCACCAAGCAACTATGCCCGTAATGCACCAAAAAATCAGCCCCCGCGGCCGTGGCCCCCAGGTCATCGACACAACACGCCCCATACGTCACATCCCCCATCACCACCACCTCCCTCACCGAGGGTACGAACCGCTCCACCATGTCAGCAATCGCACAGGCGTACATCAACAGTCCCTCCGGAAACTGCAGCGCCACGCACGTCGCCCCTGCCTCCCGCAGCCGCCAGATAGTCTTGTGGATCTCAAAATTGTAATTGGACGGGAGCTGGGCAATGGCTTGAGTCAAGGCCGGGTCTTGCAAAATGTCGTCGGGGATGCGCTTGGCCTTCCCGACGAAGCGCTGTTTTGGATTGCGGAGGGGGGGAGGGGAAGGGTTGGGTAGGAGAGGAAGTGAGGAAATGAGGGAGGGGGTGGGGAGGGGGAGATCAGAGTGAAGCTCATTGAAATATCGACTGCTTGAAGAGAAGATGTAAAGTTGACAATATAGTTGTCTGGTATGAAGAGTGGTGAGGAGCGTTGAGGGTTCGAGGAGGGAGGGGAGGCAGAGTGGCAGTGAGAATTGGGGGGGGACGAAGGATGGGGTAGGGGGAAGAGGGATGCGAAGGCAACGAGGGCGATCAATGTGCTGCTTGCTGCTAGTGTATATCGGAAAGAAAGGAGTCGGGTGTTGGTCGCCTGAATTGGTGAGTGGGGGAGGGCTGAAGGGTGAGAAAGTGGGCGCCGGAGGTGGTGCACACCCCAGGGCGAGCCTGATGCATGATAGTCTACCTCATGTCCTATATCCAAGCCACACCACGGCACCACTAGCACCCTGGGTCCGTCGATGACTGCAAAGAAAAGGAAGGGGAGGGCGGATACGTGCAACCAAATGCATCCAGACGTACCTTGACTGGGCGTTTAGCAGGAGTGGGGGTGGTGCTGGGGACGAGCTCCGTAGATGTGCTCGTGGTGGGGGTGGATGTGGGGTCGGTGGCAGTGGGAGGGGCTGGAGGCACGGGTGCAGATGGTGGTGACGCGTCGGAGGGCGTCGTCATTGTAATGTGGTGGCTTGTCTCGGGGCTTGGGAAGGGAAGGGGAGGGAGGGGGAGGAGGCTAGAAATCTAAGGCGGATGCGGGTGGTGGAGGAGGGGCTTGGCTTTGGCTTGGGACTAGAAGCTCTAGCAGCAGCAGCAGGCGCCTGTGTAGTTTGTGAATGTCGAAATGGAGTCGGTGCATGAGTACAAGACACAAACCATTCACTCACTAGCAGCTCTGACCTCCTCTCTCCTGCAGCATCATCATCATCAGCAGCAGCAGCAGCAACCCAACCGTCGCGTCCGTTACCCTCTACACTCTACACGACCCTTCAAGTCCAAGGCCATGAACCGACTCGCAGAAGGCAACCAACGTGCTCTGCTTCCTTGTTTGGGCTCGCACATGAATGCGGTCTACGCCTGCCTTGTGTGCTGCTTTTTGCTCGTCCTTCTCACGCCTCACCCTCACCCCCCCTGCGCCTGCCGTTTCGCACTCCCTTCTTCATCCTGCAGGCTCATCAAAACGCACGCGTGGGGCACGTTCTTTTGGGGGGCCCGCTCGGCTTTGACCCGATAGCTAGCCCAAACACCCTGCCTCCTTCACCGCAATCATCCCTCCTTCGCTCGTTCGTGGTCCCCTCTTCCTGCACACCCACGCCCTCCTCCTGTACTTGTTTCATTGGGCTCGTCCTACTATTCCCTTGCCTTGCTGTCATCCACTGGCCAGCGAGACACCTACCTGAGCCCTACATCTCACTCTCACCTGTATGTCTCTCCACTCACATCCAGCCAGCCAACAGGCGCAGTCCATGCACTCCTTCCTCCCCTCCTTTTCCCCACCCCGTCCTTCACAGCCACAGCTTGAGAGGCAGACACGAGGACACACATCCTCCGTGCTCTCCGGTGGAACTTGGCTTCCTCTCCGTTTATTGTGCAGTCTACATCCATATGCCGTCGCCTCCCAAATTCATCTCCATCCCTTCTCCCTTCCCTCTCCCTTCACAGGACATACGCTCTCCTCCTGACACTTCCGTCCCGTCCGTGCAGCCAGCAAGCACCGCCCACCCATCATCAACACGATGCCGTCGAAGGATTCCTCGTCGCTCAAGCCCTCCTTTGGCATGAAGCTCTTTTCCCCCGGCCAATGGCGCTCCCCCGCCTCCTCCCCCTCGCGTCGCTCCTCCCAAGACCCACCACCGTCCCTCCTGCCCTTGCAAGCACCACCACCTCCCTCCTCCACCCAAGCCCAAGCCCCTGGCCTCACCTCCTCCATCCCTTTGACCGTGGTCATGCACCCCTTGCCCTCCACCCCCTTGGGTCATTCCGGCGTGGGCAGTACCGTGGCCTCCGACGTCTCCTCCTCCTCCTCCTCCCACACGGGCCGTTCCACCCCACCCCCACCCCTCCTGAACAATATCCGAGCCAACGACCCCAAGGCCTTTAAAGGCGAGGCGGCCTTGACCCGGTACCTCCATGCCATGGACCAAGAAGTAGCGGGGTCCACGCAAACGGGCGGCTTGCTCGCAGACCCGACGCAGGCCACCTCGGCCTCCCACACCCAAATCCCCACCATCCGCTACAGCAACGAAATGGCCAAGCAGCACTTCTCCTTCCTCCGCATCATCTTTTGCGGGCGAAACGAAATGGGTGCCTTTTGGTTTATAAAGAAAATCTTCCCGCAGTTGGTCGTGGGCATTTTGCTTAACTTGGTAGTGGAGCTGTGTGACATCAAGCAGACGGGCTGGTGGGCCATTCGCTCCGACACGCAGCGGTTGCACGGGTTCGTGGGGACGGTCTTGGCCTTTGTTTTGGTGTTTCGGAGCAACGCTAGTTATGATCGCTATTACGAGGCGCGCAAGACTTTGGGGGTGATTATAAACCAGTGTCGCGAAGCAATTTTGGAGACATGCTCCATGTTTGCTCCCAACGGCGACGCCGAGCACAACAACCTGTATCGAAACGAGATTCGGCGGAAGCTCATGGTCATGGTGGCGTTTATCCGGCAGAACATCCGCGAGTCCCATGTGGGGTTCATGCCCAATTCGTCAGAAGGCAAGACGCCTTTTCACGAAGGCACCAACTTTATTAGGGACCCCACCCGGCCCCGGCTGTGCGACTTGCTGACGCCCGCCGAGGTCGAAGCCTATGGCAAGGTCCAACCTTCGGCACGCGCGGCGTGTGTGGCCAGTGAGATCAAGGGCATTGCGCAGCTCCTGGCGCGGAACTTGGAATACAGCATTTCGTACTACAGCAAAGTGAGCCAGTGCCTGCAGGTGTGTTTGGACGCACAGGAGACCCTGTACCGCATCGTGACGACTCCGGTTCCCTATCCCTACTCCTGGATCCTCAATGTCATGCTGGTCGTCTTTATTTACTCCGTGCCTTTCTTGTACGACTCTTACCGCGGTGGTTCTTATTTCGGGACCACCATCCTTGTGTTGGCGTATTTTGGGTGCCAGCGCATTGCGGAGCAGTGCGAGAACCCCTTGGAGTGGGATGCCTGCGACCTTGACGTGGAGGTCTTGACCATGTGGATCCACGACGAGACGCGCGACATCTCCAACTTCACGCACAGCCAGAACATGGGCTTCATTCCCAGCAATATTCGGCATGCCCCCATGTCTGTTCCCACTGCCCCTGCTGCTGGCCTCTGTCCTACAGCTTCCTTGTCGCCCAAAGCGGAGTCTTCTGCGCCGACTAAGCCTGGGTCGCCTAGAATTGAGGCGTCTGGGTCACCCAAAGCGGCAGCGGCAGCACCATCGTCGTCCATGCCTGCCGCTGCGAATTAGTGTGTGATGCGGAATGAAGGGGAGAGGGAGGGAGGGAAAGGATGTGAGGGAGGAAGAAGTGATATGGCATTATGTAAGGACAAGCAAGGCACCACAGTTGTCGGTGCTAGCAGCACCGCGACAGGAGCCGCAGGTGCAATGATCAAGGATGGGACAACCGAAGTATGGGATAACAATATGAAGAAAAGTTGAAGATTGTGGCAATAAAATAGGGAGGAAGAAAGGAAGGTGTAATGCATGTATGAACTTTCACAACAGCCGCGGACACAAGAATAAAAGAAACTTATTGAACGCACACGCAACAAAAGTCAGAAATTGTCAACACCAAGCTTTTTGTATTCTTTGTTTCGTTCTTTCCGCGTGCGCTCCTGGTTTGAGTGCGCGAGGGTCCAAATTCTCAAACTTGACAAATGCCAAATCTCAATCATGCTTTGATTGCTGAATTACAGGTAAAATCTGCTTCTTTTTTACTTTTGATCGTTGTCAGCTCTAGCCCATGCAATCAGTCTTGTCATTCAGTGAGATTATCCCCCCCCTGCTCAATTACTAAACCTAAATATGTTTCTTCCTTCCCACGCAACAACGCTTTCTTTCTATGCTACACAAGAAATGCACACACACGCTCTTTCCTTCTGGCCTTCTCTTTTCTCAACATCATCCCTTCTTGTCCGCTTTTCTTGCCAACACCGCCCGCCACTCCGAGTACGTCACGATCGACCGCCCTGCACTGCTGACCGCTCTCAAATCCTCCGATGAAATCCCCCCCTTTCCTTCTTCTCCTCCTCCTCCTCTTTGCTCGACCTCCAACGAAGCCCCCTCCTCTTGCTGCTTGCCATCGTTGTCATCCGCTTTTCCTTCTTCCTCGCCCCCCTCCTCCTCCCGATCTTCCTCTTTCACCTCCTCCTCCCTCTCAGTCATCTCCTCACTGTGCACGTCCGACCGATCCAACACATGGTCGTGCTCCTCCTCTAACTCCGCTTCCCTCCCTCCCTCCCTCCCTCCTCTCCACATACCCAGCCCCGCGGATGGCAAAAGCGACCTCCACCCTCCTCCCCTCCCTCCGTCTCCTGAGGCCGACGCGTAGTCCAAGGCATCCGTCAAACTGCTAATCTCACTGATCATGCCATGGCTATGCACCCCTCCCTCCCTCCCTCCCTCCCCTCCTCCTCCATAATCAAGGGCGACCCTAACTGCCCCACGGCCGCTGCTGTCAAAGGATGCAGCGGGGTGGTTAATCCAGAAGGAGGGAGGGAGGAAGGGAAGGAAGGAGGGCAAGCTGCAGCATCGGTGTTGCGCCTGCTCCTGGAGGTCGGAGTTGCGCCGGAAGAAGAAGAGGAGCGACGGGCTAGCTTTAAGGCCTCAGGCACCAGGGCGTCTTCTCCTCCCACTCCATCCACCAGGAACACCCCTCCTATCCCCTTGCCCTTTCCAACTGCTCCTCCTCCTTCTCGTGCTCCTTCTCCTGATTTATCTCCTTCTTCACTCCCCAGCCGAACCGCACTCGAATGCACCGGCTCCCCTCCGCCTCCTCCTCCTCCTCCTCCGCCGCCGGTCCCAGCAGCACTACCACTGCCCACACTACTCACCGTCGTGCTCGTCTTTTTCTTGAAGGCGACCTCATAAATAGTTGATAGCGCCCGCATCTGCTCCGACACACTCCTTCCTTCCACTCCTCCCTTCCGTGACCGCCGCCGCCGACGACCCCTCCCTCCCTCCCTCCCTCCCCCTGACCGGGCCGGGAGCCCTCCGTCTTCTCCTCCACTCCCCCTACCACCACTGATGCCGCTGCTGCTCTTGTCATCCGAGGGCGAAGAGGAGAGCGCGAAGGGTGATAATGCACCCTCCCTTCCTGCTCCTCCTTCCCCTTTCTTCTCTTCTCCTTCTCCTCCTTCTCCCCGTCCGTCACTCCGTCCCAGCTCATACATAAACAAGCCCTTCTTCCCTTCCTTATCCCTCCCCTCCTATCCTTCCTCCCCCTCCCCTTCCTTTCCTCGGGTGGCGATGGAAGGGTGGGGGAGGAGCGCAGAAGACGCCCATGACCACGGCCACTGGGACAGTGCCTTGATTCCAGAGGAGGAAGGCGAGCCCGGCGCTGGTGACGAGGCGGGTCTTGATGCTATGTTCCGAGACGGGGCGAGAGGTGATGGTGCGGAGGGTGACCCAGGCCATGATGGGCTGCTCAAGCCTGGTGGAAAGGGGAGGGAGTGAGGGATGGAGGATGGTTCAAATGGATGGTGTGGTGACTTGTCGAAGGAAAGTCCTACATTCAAACCTCTCCTACCCTTCCTTCAATTCCACATAAAAAGGATACAGGAACTGTGGCGAGATCCCTCCTTCCCTCCCTCCTTCCCCCCTTGCCTCCGTACCAAGGAAAAAAGGACGAGGGCACGGGCGAAGCTGTACATGTTGTGGCAGATGGCGTCGTCAGGCGAGACATATTTGCCTTGCGCGAAGTAATGGAGCTGGTCAAAGGAGAAAAGGAGGCATAGGAGGGCTAGGAGGAGGTTGGCGGCCACGACCCAGGCAAGGGTTTTGGTGGGCGGGGTGAGGGAGGGGTAGAGACGCGAGAACATCACCAGGGAGAGGGAGAGGACGGTTACAGCAAACAGAAAGAAGAAGATCTCGGCTGTTTAGGTGGGAAAGGGAGCAGGGAGGGGCGATAAGCAGGGGAAGCCTTAATCTGAAAGAGGTGTGGGGGATGGGTGGGCGACGCGGCGCAAAGCACGACGGATGGAAGGAAGCAAAGATCGAGATAAGGGAACTGCACTGGTGTTGGGCCAGCCCGAGACTGTCCCCAAAGCGCTGCTGCTGCCATCGCCGCCGCTGCCTCCGTCTCTGGAGTGACCAAAAGAGGATTGCGGGTGTACCAACCATGTAGACGAGGGAAGCTGGCTGAGAGGGTAGAAGGGAAAGTGGTGGGTGGACAACTAGGCTAGACTAGGCTATATTACCTGCTAGAATGACAATGCAAATCCCGGGCTTGGAATCACCTGCCCAAACTGGTCGATCCTTGTTCCTGCGGCAGCGGGGTCCTCGGCGGCGGCTACTGCTGCTGCTGTATGCGCAAACACCAGGGTGGCTGCCAGTGCTGCCACGGCCCCCTGCATCCTCCCATGACAAAGCTAAGTCACGTTACTCGCGTGGTGGTGCCGATGATGACTTGCTTGGGGTTGCTTGGTTGTTTGGTTGGGGCCGCTTGGCCCTGTGTCGAGCGACGCTGCCGTGCCAGGCCACTGCAGGTAGCGTATACCCTGTGTGGCTGGGTGTGGGCGGAGGGTGGTTAGCGCGGCGTGTGGGATAGGACACAAGTCCGACTACAAATACGAGAGTTCGTGTGCATGTGTGTGCCCGCGCCTTCAACCCAAGTGGAAGCAGGAGACGAAAACCACTAGCTATTGTACACGCAAGCGAGCAATTCAGTCCCGTAAGGGAGGAGGGAGGAAAAGATGAATGGACAGAAGAAGAATGATTGTGGATGGGCGTACGAGAAGACCGGGACAAAGCGAAAAAACAAAATAGATTGGGTCCTTCTCCCCTGTCTTCTAATGTATGGCTTTTGCTTCTTTTTTTGCCTTTCTTCCAAAATATTATTTTCCTTCTCAATCAATCACCCTTTTTTCCCCATCGATCACCCTCCCTCCTCCCCTTTCTACCCTTCATTCTCTCTGTCGTGTGGTGGTGATGGTGATGCTACTGCTCCTTGACGCCCCAAAATTAAAAAAAGAAATCTCTTCCTTCCCAATCAATCACCCTCCCTCCTCCCCTTTCTACCCTTCTTTCTCACGCCCACGCTTCTGCCCAGAGGAAGAAGGCTGTGGCCTGCGGGTGAAGGGGAGACGACCGCGTGTTGTACCTCGGTGATGGACTCTCGACGTCGGCAACGTCGTCCTCCAAAGGGTACGTACCTAGAGGAGCGGGAGCGCGACCACCTGGAGGCCGTATCACGGACGCCGTCGGTGGTGGACGCTGCACTCCCGCCCTCCGCGGGTAAGGAGAAGGGGGCAAAGGTCCTCGCGCATGCGAATGACGACGGACCGGCCCTGGTCCACTAATAATAGCAGTGGGCGGGACAACACCGGGAGGGAGAAACGGCATGGCCCGTGCTGTCGTCGGCCAAAACCCCGCGCCCGTCCTCCTTGAGGTTTCATTGACCACGAAATCGAGGACAACCTTCTCCACCACGGTCTCACCAGGTCCTTTCGGGTGGTCAATAGGGCTGGATCCCCCATAGGGCAGCTTTAAGGTGAAGAGGACGGCGTCGGGCCATGGTTGGAGATGACGCAGGGGGGGAGCGGGATGCTTTAGCAGATTCTTCTCCCGCGTCTTCCCCAGCGGGGGGGGAGGCGCGTACAGAGGCAGGACCGGACATCGCTTTCAGCGTAGATGTGTGCTTTTGGCTGTGCGTGTGTGCGGTGTGTGGGAAAAAAGAGAGCCGTGGGACAAGCAATTTAAAAATAGGGGATGATTGAGCGGGGTGATGCACGACCGGAAAACCCGACATATTGTAATTTCCTGCCGTAGGTGGGTTGGTGCAGCTAGTGCTTCATCTACGACGTGTGTAGGTCTGTGCTTGGACGTGTGGCTGTGTTGTTTGTGGGTGAAATGCAAGGGTAAAAGCCCTGCTTGGGTAGGGTGAAGCGAGGCAAGGCGGGAAGAATGCAGTAAAGGACAGGTAAAGTGATGCACATGATGACGCGGCCCATGGTCAGTACCTTTAACGAGGTGCTTACGACCTATGTGGGTGCGCGTGTGGTGAAAGTAATGACAAGAAACGACAAATATGGTCACTTTCAGAGTCCCAGTACGAACCGGGGCCCAAATTTCGGGACGCGAAGGGGGGGGTCATTCGCAAGAGAAACGAAGGGGGGGGCTGGGGGAGTGGGGCAGGATTGGGCCCAATTTTCGGCCCAAATGATTTGTGCCGTAATCGGTACCTCTCCACGAGTACCAGGTAGTACTTTTGGCTTGACGCGGCTTGAGGCCAATTCACCAGTTGGTATACCAGGTAAGTATGACGTTGAGAGTACCAGGTAGTAGGGGG